>Ga0126342_10013561_pt1 | contig 14418 bp, 10 predicted proteins | sample Cyp1metagenome_FD_92528 | JGI IMG/M metagenome (GOLD analysis project Ga0126342, IMG submission 92528) | Coral microbial communities from Lord Howe Island, Old Settlement Bay, Australia - Cyphastrea 1 metagenome | ecosystem: Host-associated > Invertebrates > Cnidaria > Coral ...
AAGATAGTATATATATATATACATATGTAAACATATGGGGGTGACCCGGATAACATATTATATATACTATAATTACATAAAATATAAATATGTGGGGGTGGCCCGATAGCATAGTATATATATTATGTATAACCCTATAACAACTATTCACCTATGATAAAAGCAACACAGATTATCCCATGTTTGTATATGTTTATAGATATCGTAATGTAGTTCCAATGTTTATAGATGTTTATAGATAAATTTCATATATTTGATGGTAAGAAAGACATAAAGACATGGTTTTTTTCTCCACCAGTCCATCAATCCATGGTCAAAACACCATCAAAACTTCCCTGGTCCCATCCAAGATCCAGCTCTGTCACTGCGCGTGATCTTTTCACGCGCCCTGGAATGACTTGCAACCGAGCTAAGCTTTCACTGGAACGAAACCACCTGAAAAACCTCAGTCGGTACCCAAAAAAACGCAAAATAGAAGCAAAAAGACATAACAACAGGGTACGTAGTACATTACTACAATTATAACTATTATTACTATCATGATAATCATGTTATTATATTATATATATATATATATAATTCGTGTGTCTTTCGCAAGATGTTTTGAAAACGGGTGGCTTTGTTGGTGGCTTTGTTGTGGCAACTGTCTGTCAGTTTCTCCGTGAGTCCTTTGGGGTTCACGGTGGGAACTGGGCTTGGTCCATCTGCTTTTCGCAAATGTCACGTTTCTGCGCGAACAGACGTAGCGCGAAAAGACAATACAACGGGCGCGGCTGATGTAAAGTGGTGCGATGTAGGTCTAAACTGCAAAATCTGTGCAGAATCAGTACGTTTTAGTGCTATAAAAGTTGTGAATTGCAGCGTCTAGTTCATGAATTTTGGTGTGATAAACCAGGTAAACCAGTGGTAAACCGGCCCAATGCCATAACTGCCATAGACATCCATAGACATCCATAGACCATCCATAGACTCTGCAGCCGCGACTCGAGATCTCGGGTTCCCAGCCGCTCGACCATCCGATTCAACGCCATGGCACTGCGCCGATTCAACGCAGGCGATGCGATTCCGTGCCGGCGACGTGCTGCGAAAGTCCTTTAGAATCTGAAAAAAACTCATCACTCTATATACATTATATATATATATTAATATGTAATATTAATATTATATATATATATTAAATTATTATTATTTATATATATATATATATTTAGACCCTACCTGCAGGAAGCCAACAAAAGGCAAAGAAACAGGAACAAACAACATGTTCTTTGGAAAGCTCTAGGAAGGCCGTTGCCAGCTCGGCAGAGGTGGAAAGAAGCAGAAGGAGCTCACGGATGAGCAAAAGCAGGAGATCAAAGAGGCCTGCTTTACCATGAGGAATCGACAACATATAAGTGGACATTGGCCAATCAAATTGGTGGTTGTAAACAACAATAATATACATGTATACGTGTATATCATTACATATAAAAGTATATCATGGTATATGCATAATCATGTGATATTATGTCTATATATATATTATATATTATATATATATGTATGTATACAATATGTATAATATGATAATACTACTAATAATTATAATAATGATGGAAATAAAATTATAATGATGGTAATAAATGGTAATGATATGTATATGTATATCTTCTATTTCCATCCCTCTAAAAATGGGATGACCCCACCCACTAGGCTAAGATTGAAGATGAAGAGACGCTGTTCCGGCTGGATCCAAGTTTTACAGATTGAGGCGATACAGTACTCATGCAATGCATAGCAGCACTATAGCATACATTTTCCTTCTAGGTACATTCCTATAGTGCATATATATACGTATGTATATATATATATACATATAATTATATATTTATGTATAGTATATAGTGCATATTAATGCACCTTTAGCATTTGCCAAGTCAAAAAGACCAGGTATGACAGCACTTGAACATCCATCTGATCACCACGCTTTGGCGTCAAATTCCATGGCGAATGTCGGGGGTGACTCCCTTAGACAAAAGAAGATCCATGATTCAATAGTTATATAATGTTAAACACATATTTACACATCAATTGCGGTTAAAATGGTCACTTGGCTTGTAGAAATCCCAATTGAGATGCTTTAATCATGTTCCAAATCTCATCTCACCTCTTTATCACCTCATTAAATTGACTTTATGTCTGTATATGTATGTTGATTGAAATCCATTATTCATACATATGATTCGACCATGATTTCATAAATTATTTGTTCCCTATATATCACCTATTAACATATTCGGATTTGTAGCACACGGGCCAGGCCTTCGACCTCTTCGACACCGACGGCAGTGGTGAGATCGATTCGAAGGAGTTGAAGGCCGCTGGAAAAATGGAGAAATCCACGGGGATTTCAGGAAACTCGGGAGATCTAAGGTCGAACGTCTATGACTGGTTGGTGGTTTGGAACATGACTGGATTATGACTTTCCATATATTGGGAATGTCATCATCCCAACTGACTAATATTTTTCAGAGGGCTAGGTATACCACCAACCAGATAATCATGGCCAATAGCTGAGATAGTTGCAAACTTGTGTTATCCTTATTATTGGTGGTTAGTGTTATGAAAATATGAGATAGTTGCAAACTTGTGTTATCCTTATTATTGGTGGTTAATGTTCTGAAAATACGGAGATAATATGAGATAACACTAACCACCAATGAGGACAATTGTTTATTAGCTATATATTAATAGTTGAGATAATATCCAAAAATAATTATCTTCTTAGTAATAGTGGCAATTTATTTCAAACCACTACAATATTGGGAATAACAATGACCAATAGTTGATAAGCATTACATTAGCAATAGGATATCTACATTGTGTTGATAATAATCATTATTTTTGGTGTATATAAAAAATAAAAAGATCATTTAGCGGGATTTTCATCAAGAATTATTTTGATAATTTTGGGGAATCTCAATCACTCTAATAGACATATGGTGGGAAACCAACCATTTAGATTGGGATACACTCTGGGAATACCTATAAAACAGGGTGATGAGCTAGGTAACAAATTGCCAGAGGGTATCTTTTTCGCAACAGCCTAAACATGGAAAAACAGCTATAACATATTATAAAATGCTATTTTTCAAGTCCTAGCTTTGGGGGTTGGTTCAAACCAACCCCCAGGGATTTTTCATCCCTTTCGACAACTCCGAGGTGGCCATGCGAGCCTTGGGCTTCGAACCGAAGAAGGAGGAAATCCAGAAGATGATCTCCGACGTGGATGCGACTTGAACGATGAAAAAAACGATGGGTCTGGGTTAGTAAATTGAATAAAACATGGGTCGTTTTTGAGGATTAAACCATCCGTAAGAAATGGGTAACATGATATGATATGATATGATACAAATCTTGAATGATGGTTTATTGATTTAAGCATCAAAGATATGGTGATACAATTGATAAATGACGATGGGTGTGAATGGGGGTTGAAACAAACACTCCGAGTTGAAGGGTGCAAATATCATCTAATATCTGGATGGACAGTCCGGAAATGGGTTGATCGAATTCGGTTTTTTTCCTAAATTTTTATGGGTGAATTCTTGAACCTCCCATGGCGGTGTTAAGCCATGAATCATGGCTAGGATTCGGAACCCCAAATCATCAGAACATGTCAGAACCAATTCACCATAGCGATGAACATATTTGGTTGGTTTACTTTTTTCAACAGAAACAACAACCAAACCTGTTTTCACCATTAAAAACAAAACTGATTACATATCCGGTTGCTTGTTTCAACGTACTGCATTCATCAATCCCGACTCTGTTAGAGGATGAACTCGGGGTCAGCCAACCATCTCAATGTTTGAGTGCCAGAGGCCAATCACAATCATATCTGCCGGATTTTTTCAGGATGCGAATCTTGTTCATGTTTCGAATAGTTTGCAACATTTACACGGAAAACATCACCCCAGGTGTGTTTTGGGCAGGGCTTAACCAACAGCGAAGTTACTGTCACCAACAGGCGTTGTCAAAGACACTGAGGATGATGGATCTGGAACCATTGGTTATGAGGAGCCGTGATCGCTCTGAGTTGAAGGCATAGAAAACGATTTTAACCCTCCAAAATGTTCGAACATCGACAGTGGGTCGAAAGATTAGAAGTCCAAGAATTGGCTATTTTCAGGGTATACATTGATTATCATTGATTTGGGTAGGGATGGGTAGGGTAAACCCCATCAACCTGAAAAAAAAACGGGTGAATTCCAACGACCTCATTGCGACGTCACTGGAATGATTCGAATTACCATCTGGTTATGGCTGACATAGCCATGGAAAAGATCCACCATTTTATAGCTAGGTAAACCATCTATTTCTATGGGCCATCTATACCATGGCTATGTTAGTCATAACCAGAGGGTATTTTCGGTGCATTGATTTTTTATTCAGCCAACAGTTTTGGGCTTACTAGGCTTCCATTGTTGAGGGCTAGTAGCCTTGGATTTTGGTGAGGACTCAAGGAGCATGGAGATTTGGTAATTTGACCTGGAAGCCTGGAAAGATCAATGGATGTCTCAGCATTTCAATGGGGAAAATCAGGAAATCTTTGGAAATTCGAACATCGAATCTGTGTTCCATTTTCGATCCTCAAGTTTTTAGTCTTTCTAGCAGCTAGACAGTCTATTTCATATATGAAAATCAAACATGGCAATTGGAATCCAACGCGGCGGTGTCAAATGGATTCAAATGATGATCTACCCTTTGGTGTCATCAAAAATGGCTGGAAAATATGCACTGTACATAGTTTTAATGTGCTGGTTTTAATGGGAAAATCATATGGAAAATCATCACTGTAAATGGAAAATTCCCCCTGTAAATATCGCTGTTATAATATGCCACTGATGATTTCATGGGAAAATCTGAAAGGTGGATTTATCCATTGCCATTGCCATATGATCACAGCCATCCAGGAGTTCTTGAAGATGATGACCCATAAGATCTTGAACCGCGATCCTAAGGATGAGATCCTTAAGGCACGCAGATCCTGAAAGGTGGATGTTGAAATAGCATTTTTTGATGAAGATAGGGGATAGCCCCAAGATATGGCCACAAAAAATCCACATTTATAGGACAAATGTGGTTGGAAACCAGGCTTTTCGCCTGGTGTTTTATGAAGACAAACCCATCTTTGAGGGAGGACAGAAGGGTACCCGGGGTGAACTGTGCCGATGCACAGGTCTAGATGCATTTAGAACAAATCAGCAGTATGAGGATCAATTACGTCAAATTACACCCGGAACCACCCTATAAATGCATTTTTTGGGGCTGGCAAATCGCATCTTTCACCGTCCTCGTAACGTCAGACGTTGAAAACTGATTGAAAAAATCAAACGGAAAAGCTGAAGTGTGTTAAAGCTATGTGTCGCATCCCAATTAGGTAGCAGGGACGGGCCACATGCCTTTAAAACCACCCCAAAAAAGCATCAGGGATTCTGATTGGCGTTCGGTTGCGTTACAAAGACACGTAATTAGTACAAGTATGATATCCCGAATATGTTGTTTGCCCGACAGAAACGGCAATAGGTAGTAGGGGCGGACCTATTTATTTGAACATATTTGCCTTTATTAAACCAACCAAAAAGACAATAAACAAAACCTGGTAGTTTTCCGGTTGTAACCACATCTTCTGTGCATATTGTTTCCCCTACATGCATAGCGTTCTGCTGCGTGGCGGGGCGCCTAACATCCCGTACCCAAACGATGACAATATAATGTGGGTATGACAAGGGAAAATCCATGGTTTTTTGGGCATCTACTGGCAAAACTAGCCAAATGATGGGTGATCTAAATTTCGCTGATGTTTGTAGCTGATTTTCTGCCTATACGATCTATTTTGAGTCTGTTTCAAGTTTTAATGCCAAAAGATTGCAACAGGTAAATTACTTATCTCCATCCTTTCGCTATATTGAATTAAAAAACAAACTCAAAATTGCCTTAAATTGACCAGCTGAACATTCTTTATCCATCTATTACATCCCGAACAAAAGCTATAACACCACCAACATGGCTTAAATCGAACAGCAGACATGGCTCAAAAAAATATAAAATGCTTTGGACAGTCTTTGACAAGTTAAACATATTCCAACAAAATCGCTTATAAAACCAATCTATTTAAACATCTTCGAACAGTAGAAACATCAGTGACATCCCAGCTGAAAAAAACCAGGCTTTCCGCCTCTTTGATGATGATGAGACTGGGAAGATTTCCTTCAAGAACCTGAAGCGTGTCGCCAAGGACATGCCAAGGGCACATGACAGCTGACGACAGCATCACCCTGGGACCTTACGGCATGAACTTTATGTCGTAATGTTTCAAAACACGGCTAGGTGAAAAAACACATTTTGTACCGGAAAAGACATATCTCTATTAAGACATGTTGTTTTGCGTGGGGAATTTTACTACGTTCTTTTTTGCAACCCCGTTAGGCAACACATCCATCCCTGCCTGCCTGTCGGGCCAGGAGTTGGGAGAGAGGATGACGGATGAGGTCGGGCAGTCAGAATGGTGATTTCTTGACCCCAAAATAGTCGCAACAAATGCCATGTTGAATAGGAAAACCATTGGAAAACCAATGGTTTGAGGCCAGCAATGGAAACCTCTTGTTTTGGGTTCATATCTGCATCTCTTCCTGGTGTTGATTTCTGGATACCATATATATGAAACCACCACTACTCACAGTTAATGTACTCATTCGATCTCATTCGTCAACTTGAAAATCCCAATATGGTTGGTATTCCCATTACATTTCCATTCTATTCCCTTACCTTCCCATAACATTCCAACAACCATTCCCAGCAGCTATCTCAAAAGATGGGTATATACACAAGAAGGTACATTAACCATTTAGTCATCCACTATAAATCCCCATTCAATACTAATACTAGGTTCTAGTTGATTTCTAATCCCCTTCAAATCCCCTTCAAACCACCATGTTTGATGCTTAAATATACCCATCAATATTCATCATACAATCCCCAAATGCTTTGTATTCCCATTACATTTCAACATAACATTGTTGTTGGTATAACACAACACTATCATTCTATACGGTGGATTGCTGGATTGTCAACAACATTATTGTTGGATTGTCAACAACATGATTGCTGGTATTGATGTCTGGATACCATATGAAACCAGCATTTTTCAGGCTTAATGCACTCATTAACTTTGAACAATCCCCATATGGTTGCTGGTTGGTGGTTTGGAACATTTTATATTTTTCCATTCAGTTGGGAATGTCATCATCCCAACTGACTTTCACTCCATCATTTTTCAGAGGGGTCAACTGGTCAACCACTAACCAGGTTGGACTTCCCACGACATTTCCATTCCAACCACCCAGGAGCTGCAAGAGATGATCGATGAAGCCGACCGCGACGGCGACGGCGAGGTGAACGAGGCCATCTGTCGGAGCCTTTTTCGGGATGTCACCGGGTCTGTCGGCCCCTGAAATCGGCCATGGAAAGAGGTAGTGAAAGTGGGAAACCATGGGAATTTCTATGGTATTTTGACATTTCATAGGGATATTGTTTGGATTTCAATGGATTTCATGGGATTTCGTTTGGGGCTTCAATGGGATTTTGATGGGGACCTATGGTGATCTAAGTAGAAAATTCACGATCCAATCCAAGAAACCATGGAGAAGCACCTTGAAAGTGTAGAAAACCCATGGGTTTTCCTAGAAACATATCCTACATTCATAGGTTTTCCATATCTATGTTAAGTTTCAGGAGGATAAATGATGAATAAACCATGACATATATGTTATATAATTGAATATACCCTCTTATGTTGTCGGACTAACTCCACCTTGGCCTAAGTAGAAAAATCAGGATCTATCAATATTTATCTAGCAAATATGGAGATTGAAGTGATTGAATCTGAAAATTCACAGGGATTGGTAAAATCATATTATTAATCAAACCTATGGATTTACTCAAGAAAACATCATGAGAGTCAAAAATTGAAACCCTACGGTGCAGGAAGAATTCCTGCGCATTATGAAGAAGACGCAGCTGAGACGACAATGGCTAATTTTGGGGAAGACAGAGGTTAGCTTGGGAGCAACAAACTGTTGGTTTAAACGGTGGTTAAACCAACACCAACTGAGGTTTTATTAGCCTAGGAAAAAGAACATTGTGAAAAGCGAGGATTCGGCTAACAGAATCGGCGAGTAAATCCCATGGATGACGGGTAGGATTGGGGGAATAATCCCAAAGTTTTTTTTTCACGCGGGTGAGTTGGTATGATTTATCCATCACTCTAGATTTTTTGCTTGAGGTGAATACCTTTGGCGATGGGTTGTTGTTTTTTTGTTTCCAGCAATGTTTTTGCCATTAGAGCGAACAGATATTCATATATATATATGATTATATATATATATATATGTGAACATATGTAAATAGTTACAGTATGTTTGTTACAATGTAGTAACATGTTCTTCTACAGTAATCATAGATTTGTGTATAGGGTTTTCATGCATTTCCCTTCATCCTGGGACTTGAGACCGCAACTAATGGCAGTTTCAGGACAGCCTTGCCCATACCAAACGACTCAGGTTGGATTTTCGCTCAAGCTGGTTGATCCCCAGACTTGGACGAGGTATACAACAAATGAACGTGGATGTTTTTTTTTGCGACTACGTGAATCTCAGTTGATCTCCTTTTAACTTTTGCGTGTTTTCTGTATCCCTGAAATCCAAAAAAAGTTGGCCCCAGCATCCAATGGATCCAAGTTGTGTCCGCTTAAGGAACTTGTTCTGAGTTCCTTTCGACGCCGGCGGAATTCATCGTTCACCGGGGCAGATCCGAAGTGATTTGTCGCGGCGCAGTCTCCATGGGCTTCCCATGGCGGGGACTCACACGCCCAGCTGGCGGTGTGAGCTTGGTGTGTTGTGGAAACAAAAAAAAAGCGAAGTATCAAGGTTTTAGAGAGGGAGGTTTGTTCAGTTTTGATTGAACACATATAGAAAAAAATACACAACAAATTCATGATGGGAATATATATATATAATAGTTCCGCTACTGTAAACATGAGTGCTTTTATATTGGTACTGCTATTTTGGGAAACTAGTGTCATTTCGGTGGGCCCTTTTGGCAGGGACATAGCTTTTGCATAGGCCTAAGCTTTATTTTGGATTCTTCTTAAACTGAACACGTTGTCAGTAGCTGGTGGTGTAGAACTCCCACTGGATGCAGAGCAAGTGGCTTATTACTTATTACTGTGATTCATAACGGCTCGCGATGGGACGTTTTGCGACACTCTAGATGCGAGTGTTTGAGACGCCTAGTTAGCTGTTCACTGCCAGAGAAGCAGTTCATGACACCAAATTGGGTTTGTAATGGCGGCCGAAATAATGATATATGATGAGCGAAAATATTTTTGGGGAACCAAATCTTGGCCTACAGTTACCACTTTGCTTGTTCCCCAATCACCTTGATATCCTTCGCGGCTATCCAGTTACTCCAAGGGAGATGCATATCGTGCAACGACTAGGTGTTGAAGCATGGAGGCCAACAGGGGACCCCAAAGTATGATCCAAAATTGGTCACTTTGATGGTTTGTGGGGTGTTCCAATTTAGAGGAACATCCACAGTCCACACATATGTTTTTACTGCTCTTGGCTTATGAATCGGTGACCCTGTGTTTCTTTGGCAGTCACTACTCGAGTTGCTTTCAACGACTGCACTGGATGCCTTGGTGAAAAAAGTTGAAATCTCCAGATGGATGCTGAACATATGCGTCTGGAAAGTTCAGCAGCGGGATATATTTGTAATATAATATGTGACAAATTATTTATGGCAAGTTATTTGATACATTATACTTTATTAATATGAAGCAAACATTCCATCATTTTTTATATATACTTTGATGTACCAAGATATCTGCCAGCACTTGGGGATGTGACAGTTTTGTGGTGGGGACAACCTCATCCGTGGCATCCCCCAGCTATGAATTTTCAGCTATAGAAACCTGGGAAAGTCTTTTGGGAATGTCCCATGTCGTGAAAGAAAAAATGCATATTGAAGACATCTGTTTTTTGTTTGGCGCATTTTGAGTTTGGCCTAAACTTAACCTAACATGGAAACCCAGAAATGATGTATGGAAAGTATTAGAAAGTGATTTTCCTATTGGTTATGCGGGCTTCATGTGGTTTCGGGGGTGTCTCACATAGAAGGAGATTTGGTCATCAGGGCTTGAAGAATGTCCATAACTTCCCTACCTTAGAGGTATCCAGTAGCAGCCCCGGGTACCACACATCGCTCTAGGTTCACACAGATGCAGACAACACGGGCTGGGAGAAACGCATCGACAAACATTTGCCACTTGGAGCGGTGTTTTGAGACAGCGGGGGTCTCTGAATGATGTAGATGGGTAAATGTTGGTTGGGTAGTTTACCTCATACTTCATGATACTTCATGTTTGGCCATACATGGGGATACACCAATGAGCCAAAGCAAATATAGGATATGACATACATCATAGATTATGCACTTGAATGGTAGGATTATGAAACCACATTAGATATACTGTAGATATAATGTAACACAAGATCCCAAAGAACCTGCGAAACAAGGATGTTCATAGGCATATTACCCCTTTATTGACCCAAGATCTATGGTTTATCATCATTCCCCAGAAAAATGATCCATTATGATCCATATTAATTGTCATGTGGAGGTTTCCTGAAATGGGGGGTACCCCAAGTCATCCATTTGAATAGGATTTTCCACTGTAAAGCATCCATTTTGGGATATCCCCAGTTCAGGCCCCATATATTGTCATATACAGTATCTTTATAGGGTTGAGATGGGTTGAGATTAGTTTTGTACTGTAGGTGTTTCCGAGTGAATTTCAGCTCAACATCACAATCTGCAAGAGGAAACTCATCCTCGAGCCCCAAAACTTGTTGTTATCGATCCTAGATTTCACTGGTATATGGTATATTTCGCTCTGATTTTTTGACAGAACACGTTTAGACTGGACATAGATGGGTATGGTTCAACGTTCAGTTTTCTGTAACCAGTTTAACAGTTTGACCCACACGCAGCCTGACCGCTATTTCTTTTTTAAGTTTGAGTATACATCATGAGTTAACCATTCCATTGTTTGTATCAGACCAGTGTCTGATAAAAATCGTGTTTTTGTTTCCGTATCCTATGAGTTTTCGGGGTACCCAATGGCATGGCCAATACTATCAATTAGTTCCACTGCCCATGAGGCACTACACCAAATACGTACGCGGAACTCAGACAAGTCGACAGTCGTCCGGACTGGGTCCGGACTGATGGACTGGTGATGATTCAGATGGATCAATTTTTGGGGGTTTGGGGATCATCAACCATTTAACAACCATTCAGAACCATTCATCAACCATCATTACTGTTGGGATCCATTTTTGGCCATTCATCAACCATGAAAATCAACCATTTTTGGAATGATCCCCATAGGAAGATCACCGCCATCCTGGGATGGGATTCCGATCGACGGTTCGATGGATTTGTTTTTTTTTTTCGAAGTTTGAAGAATCCTGGTTTTAATCGAAACATAGTTATAACATGTTATAAAATGTTATAAACTGTAAATCAACAAACATAGTTTGTTACAAAAGAATCACTGAACAATGCTCTGAAAACTGATCAAAAGAGTTTTGTTCCATGAAAAATAGCTGCAAAATGTTTGTAAAATCCTTGTTCTTGTGTATGTTTGGCCAAGCTACTTCAACACATCATGTTTCTACCAGCCACAGCTGGGTTCAGCAGTTGCTGAGGATTACAACAAGCCGCCCTTTTCCTTGTCTGTCTCTTAGGGCCTGGCAGAAATCGGTGCAGGGCGCGAACTTTGGATACCAATGACATAATGAACCCAGGGAAATGCGTGCAGGTAAATTTGACCCAATCATGCCTTTGTGTGTGTCAAATCATGTTGATCAATTCATGGTTTGTAAATAGATGGCATCAATAAACCAACATTTATGAATTGACCAACATGATTTGTCATATGCAAACCATTTTTTATGTTGTCAAATCATCATGGCATCTATTTTACCCAACATCCAATAAATAGATGGCAGCCAACATCTAGGCTCCCATGTTTTCCAGGTATCCAACCCAATTTTGAGGGCTTACTTACTTTGATATACTTTGATCAAATGAATAAGTGATGGTATCACCAGTTACCTTATATCACCAGTTACCTTTGATTCACCTGTTCTTTGAAAAGTGGATACCTATGGATACCTACAGCCCTGCCGCGCCTTTTCAGCCGGTCTCCTCCGGTGATTTTTTAGGCCTTTCCCTGCAGTGGATCTCCAGCGCATCAGCGAGGTTCACGTGTCGAACGTCCCGTGGTCCCCTGAGGTCGTCGAATGGATGAATGGTAGGTCCCTGTAACCAGTCGGATGGGTTTTAGTGAGGTTTCACATTAATCTTGTTTGTATATTTATTTATATAACTTTATTTACAACTATTCACAGTATCTATAGATGTATTTATATAGTATATAGTAGACTTTAGTGTCAGATTCACCATGCAAACCATCAGAAATGTAATGTAACCTACCACATCTACCACTATTTTCAAATCAGATTTTATACCTTTTCTCCATGATTCCTGGGGGGTGCTATAAAAGACTGATCGCCATGACCAGCTGGTTCAACTGCCTGGTCGATAGTTTGCATCCATGTGCACTATCCAGCTACCACCTATGTTCCACGCATGGCGTTTTGATTGCTGGTGATATTCAGTCAGTCATATCTTATTGCAATGCATCCCTATATTCTGCTCGGTACTATCTTCTAATTCACTAGTTGTTCACCCACATATAGCCACTATTGCTGGTTCAAACTCATTGTTTTGTGGGTTCAAAGCCATTTTTGTTGATTCAAAACCAAATTTTGTTGCTTCAAAATCTATTTACCCACTTTCTCTATCTTCAGCCAATGCATTGGTTTAAGGAAAACCCACATATTTCATGAGAAAATCCATGGTTTCCTAGATTTTCCCTTAAACCAATCCATTGATTCAGGCTTCGCAGCTGACCTTCGCAGTTCGCAGGATGCCTACTTCGTTCTCTACGAGATTGCCCCGGAAGGCAACACGGCGTCCCCTGCACGAGTGGAACGTCCGAGGACCCAACAGGTTTTTGCGTTTTTTGGCCTCTGGAGTTTTGTGGTTTGATGATTTTGGAGGGATGAATTTGAATGCAAAAATGGACATGAAATTGCATGTCATTTGCGCTATTTGTCGGAATCCCAGTCTCGTGTCTCTGTTCTGTCAGTTGACATCTCCACTTGAAGTGTTAAAACAGGCAGTTTTGTGGTTGAAATCCACTGTTTTGTTTTTAAACTCAGCTTGTAGATGATATCAAATCCAATTTCTGGTGAAATCATGTTAAATCCCCAGTTTTGAACGATTTTGAACGGAAAAACCGCAATTTCCACCATGTTCTTATATAAAACACTGAGTTTTTGTAGTTGAACTACCACTCTCGCTGGCGTCAGGCTTAAGTGTCCCATCACTGCCCTCACTCGACAGCTACACCTTGGTCCTGGCGCCCAGTTCGGGTTGGTCCTGGTGGCTGGTGGATCAACACGGTAAAACACCTTGGAGATTCTAAAAATGCCCCAGAAAAACAGAGGATTTACCCATGAAGCTAGTGATGTTCAACAACCACTTGATCGAATTTCTGGTGAAATGGATCCAAATGGGACATAATTAAATCCCCTTGACCATAACCTCTATAAAATGCTGAGCTCAGTACCTGTTATAGAGCATTCAATATATATATATGAATATTACTTTCCCAGATCAGCATTTTATAGTGATTTCACTTTATACTGAGGTTTGGTCATACAACCCAGCATTTTATAGATGTTTTCCATTTGTAACAATTGTGAATAAGATATTCGTTTTATAGAAAAAACATATGGCTATACCATGCATTTTATAGAGGAATATAATTATATATAAAATGAATAGTTCCCACTTACCAAGATTCTATATTCCATGCAGCTGCCAGCACCCTGATGGCTATAAAATGAAAGGTTCCAAGATGGATGTTACTTTTCCTCTATAAAATGGCAGGGGTCAACCCCCTCCATAAAACGTTTTATGTTATGGTTTTGTGGGGTATAGTCTTGCCATTTTGTATATAATTCGTTTGTTTTCGTTTATGCAAACTTTTTTGGGGGGTCAAGCCTTGGCAGTTTAAAGTTTATAGAAAAGATGTGTGTGTGGAAGAAATATGTTGATGTTTTTTCCACACCATATTGTTTTTGCAGTAAGATCTATTTCAAACCATGTGTATGTTTGATCATGTTTGTTTAAGTGTTCTCTTTGTAAGCGTACATGTTTTGACACATCCTGCATACA
>Ga0126342_10013562_pt1 | contig 14417 bp, 6 predicted proteins | sample Cyp1metagenome_FD_92528 | JGI IMG/M metagenome (GOLD analysis project Ga0126342, IMG submission 92528) | Coral microbial communities from Lord Howe Island, Old Settlement Bay, Australia - Cyphastrea 1 metagenome | ecosystem: Host-associated > Invertebrates > Cnidaria > Coral ...
AGCTTTTCTTCAAACTGGTCCCTTGGGGTCTTGTTGTCAAAGACTTCATTGAGCCAAATCCAAGCCTCATCGGGTTTGTCGGAGCATGTCTTGACCTCATACCTCGCTAAACATGATTACGCCAGTGACGATAGGCTTCTGGGGCAGGCATGTCGTTCAGCTTGATAGTCTCTGCCTCTTTTGTGCGGGGCTTTTCACCATCTGAATCCTTTGAAGTCAGTCTAGTGATGAGATCTAAAAGTTGTTGACCTGAAAGACCTAAGCTTGTCTCAAAACCCTTCTTGTCAGGTTCACTTGCTACGACCGTAGGGCTAGGCACACTTGTTTCCTGATTTGCCTCTTCATGCTGTGGCCTTTGCACGGGTAATGGTGGTAATCTTGGAGGTGCTGCTGATCCTGCAGGGGTAGTGGCAAACAGATTGCTCAATCTTTCCCTGAGCTAGGCTTGGGTTCTGCTCCAGCCTTCGTACCAACCGACTATGGGGTCATGTACAAGTCCAGATTTGTCCCGCCTAGTCCGTCGTCATCATTTCCGACTTCATCAATCTTGATCTCAGGGGCGCGCTGTACTTGTTGAGTCTCTCCATCAGCTCCTCTACTTGCTCTTGAAGTTGAAAGTTGAGTTCAGCGGACTGAGATTCCTGTCTACTGCACTCCTCCCTCATCTCCTGGATTACAGCTTGTTCCTCTTTCTTGACTCCTTCCATACCTTTTCTTGCATGTTCCACTGTGTCGCCCACGATTCGTTTACAGTCTGCCTCGAGGCTACCTCTGAGTTCGGAATACCTTTGTTCATACTGGGCTGTTACATGAGCTACCTTTTGGTTTCCTCTTTGCTCAGCATCCAGTGCAGCTGCAATTGCAACGTTCTTTAGCTTTGCGTTTGCATCGCTAAGTTCCTTCCTCAGTTTTGTGGCCTCATGCTCAGCTGCCGTTTGGGACACCGTGTATTCTGCTGTCATCTGCTCATGTCTACGCTCAGCTTCTGCACGTTGTTGGGCAATCTCACTAAGACAAACTTGCTCAAACTCTTGGTACAGTTGCTGAACTTTATGTTCCATGATCTGTGTGTGTGTGCCTTTCCTCAGCTTCACGTCTGAACGCGTCAACGTTACCTTCACTTATGTGGGTAAGATTGTTCTGCACAAACTGAAAGTAAGCCTGAACTGGTTGACTGAAGAAACCTTCATCTACAGTCATGGGCGTGGGATTTGCCCCAGGCGAAACATCTGACGGGGCTCCAGTGTGTGCAGGCGTCATCGACCTTGTAGCTGGGACAATGGCACCACCTTGTCCAGATATGTCACCAGGTGTCCTTTCCATGGCTTTAGGCTTTAGAGATTACGGCTGATAATCTGTATTTTCAGGTTTCAGCAAGGGTTACAACGTATACCCAAATAGACTGATAAACCTAGTGGGGTTTAAGTAAACACCGTTAAGCAAGCGGCACAAGCAAGCTTTTTACCTGAGCCGCAACAGCTATAGTCAGCATACTATATTACAGTGTGTTTTACATGGGATGCAATTACAGTATGATCTTTCCCAATACAAATCTTTCCACATGCAAGTAGCCAACAGCGAGCACACATTTTTTGTCTGGACTAACTGCATCATGCCTTCGTACTTACTGGCATCCCACTGATCACATACACCGTAGAGGTTGGCAGAAAATTGTTCACTTCCAATGTCTAGTGATCGTAATGAAGTCTGGCATCTGCTCGTAGATGCTCACGGCTTTCTTGCGACTTTCCTTCCGTAGGGTGTTTCACTGAGTCACAAGACTGAAGAGTGAAACATAGTGAAACTGGGAATCTACTGTTCGAAAAAGCAATGGCGTAAAGCTATGTAAAGCTGGGGAGGCAAAGTGAATGAGTGGAAGCATCACATGTGTCACGACCTGCCTCACAAAATGGTGCGGTCTTGGAGACTTCCACTTCCCTTTCTGCCAAATCGTCCAAATACCTTCAGAGCATACCACTGGATTCTGAACAGAGCTTTGAAAAGTTCAAGTGCGCTTGTCTTACAATGGCATTCTGTTGCAAAAGCTTTCAATTCATACTTATCAAACTCAGGCAGGACAGCACAAGCCACTGATAAAAGCAAAAGCTTTGGGGCCATACGCAACAACTGGTCTCCACCGTTCTCGTTTTGAAGCTTCAAATCTCATCATGATCTTGGGTCCCACGCACAACAGTTGTTGGGCTCATGTAGAACGCTGGCACCACAGTCTGGTCCTTAGTTTGCTTGTGCTTTTTGTGAACTTCTGCAGATTGTCAGCAAGACAGTCACCCTGGCTGCCACAATAATTTCATGGCAAAATATGGCAAACACCTAAACCTCAAAACTGACAGCGATACGTGCGCACTCAAACCGCTGCTGGGCCGGCTTTGTGCATCCCCCATACAATCATGGGCCAAGGCCAACCCACTTCAGTTCTGTCCTGTGGTTTAAGTACAGGTGTAGTGCAAGCTTTCCGTGTGCCTATGAATCACTGTTTTCACATGTGCATACTGTCTAAGTATAATACCGTTGATGTAATGTATGTGTACAGGTACATAATTACAAACTCACACAGCTTGCCCGGAAACTGGCACAGATTTCAGACCAAACCCCGTCTTTTGCCAGAGTCTTACGCACGATGTAGGATTCATGTAAACATGTCCCTGCCATTCGCAATATGGCTCCCTGAACACTCATCTTGCGACTGTCTCTGCACGTAAATCATTAGGGACCACACTTCTGCTTCCAGAGGAGTCGCCATACAAATGTCATGGGCCTGAGCAATCTGAGCACAGAGATACAACATTTTCGACAAACCGGGTGAATCTCCTGGACAGTTACGTCATTGGATCTGAGGTCATCTGAGATCAACACATCGCAATAAGGGTAGGAGTATTTCTTGTATAAATAGCCTAAGAAATCTAAGAATGAAAGGAAAAATAAAACTCGTGAAAAATGTGAAAACTCTTGCATCTTGATGCAGACTCTTGAAAGCATAAACGGTCCATGATCAGATCATATGAAATCACTCATGAGTGCAGTGAGTGCAAAGTGCAGTGGGGACGGAGAGTCACACAATTGGAGCACACTTTCTGACTTGAGATAAATGAGTTTCACATGTGGAAAATGAATCAAGCTAATCAAGTGCCTTCCGCAACAACATCTGAAGTTCCCATACCCAAGCAAGGTCTCAACAAGGGCAGTCTGGAAACAATTTGTAGTGCCCCACTCCAATTCCAAGGGCACAGTATCCTTCAACCTGGCAGGCTTGGGAGCTCCAAAAAAAACACCAACAGTTGACTCAGTTGAAACTGACGCGTCTTCCAAACCTCCAGCCATTTGGATCATTCTCTGCCGGCTCCAGCTCAACCTCAATGCCTGCCCGAACAGTCCGAACACACAAACTATGCAGCTGAAAAGGAAGGATCATAATTGTCATGCATGGGTGACTATGCTAACTCATCTTCTCTGATTTCTCTGTATTGTTTCTGGCCCTTTAGGGCTCTACATGTATCTCTCCCATGTTCAGGACAGTCTTTGCCTTGCCTGTTGGCTCAACACCTCGCTTCGCCAAGGCTTTCTTTGTGGCTACAGAACGCCGCTGCCGGGGATTGCGATTCACCTGCCAAGACAGAAACCAGCTGAAACCCCGGAAAATTGACTGAGAGCAGCAGAGACAGCTACAGCTTGTTACACCCGCATTGAACATACGCTTCACAAGGGATGCTCATTAACGCACCGCTTTTAGTCAAATAAACTATCGAAGACTTCCAGTCACTCCAGTCGATATAACATGTGCAATGCATCGAGATCATACACATTTTTCATTTTTTTCTCAGCAGCCAAACTCTTCATGCTTCGTTTCTGACATCCCAGCCATGACTTGAGTCTCAGACATCCACCACCAACGACTCCTCCAGTTTTTGGGTCACCAGGAAGAGCGAAGCACCTTCGATTTGTTCTATGTCACCCACATGGCTTGAGATGATCTTCAACAGATCACCAGCATGCGATATGTTCACTTGGGAAAAACACCATGTGAAAATGTATGAAATCTGAAACTGTCAGACTCCCCCCTGTACCATCCTGTACCTTCCAAAGCGTCTGAACATTTGAGTGATTGCCTTTGAGATCCTTTGAGGAATGGCTTGGCTATGGCTCCATCCGCTGATAAGCCTCAAAATCCCTCAAACATTCAGACAGCTGAAATGCGTGATTATTTTAGGCTTTTGAAGAGGTATCAACAATAATAATAACAATAATATACAATAATAACAATCATAGCAACGGACAATCACTAGAATTTGGCTGATAATCATGGTTACAATATGACAATATATTACAATAATGATTACAACATACAGTAGAGTGATAGGAGAGAGAGAGAGAGAAAAAAAAAAAGAGAAAGAAAAAAAGAAAGAAAGAAAGAAAGAAAGAACAAAACACATATTATTGAGAAAAAAGATAGTTTGGTCACTGCGTATCTGGCTTCTACATGGCCTTGAGGCATCTTCTGGGCAAGCTTGGCAACGGCTTGCATCTCAGGATCTCCAAAGGTTGTCGCAACTGCGATGGCAAAGGTTGCCTCCGAAGGACACTGTCTGGGAGCTGTTGAATTCTGTTCATGAGATGCACCATGAAAGCAAAGGTGATGCTAGGAGTCACAGGAGAAAAGAGGCTACGTTGAAGAAAGTGGCAAACGATGGCAAACGTATGCAAACAATTGCGAACATAAGAATTGAAGGACTGGTGAAAACTGGATGAGCTCGGTAGCAGTTTGTGAAAGATAACGACTGAACCTCAGGTGCAATGGGCTCCAGGATCCCATCAAACTCGGACACAAAGTCACCTCGGAGACTCTCTCGCAACACATCTCAACACCAATTTTGTAGGACTTTGGGATACTTTGGATCGCTCGCTGAATTTCTCTATATTTGCTGAAGGCTCCATGTGCTGCAATCAAGATGCAGTCGACCTGCTTGACTGCAGAAGTGCAGTGCAGGTATAGAAGTCCGAGATACAGGTCATGGCTACCCATCAGAGATTGAGGACATCTCAAATTATATAAGTTCTCTGCTTCCCAAAAGCAAACAGCAAATGGAATCAAACGGAATTGAAGGCTTTCCCAGTCCAAACAGCACCCAAACTTTATGGAGTAGTGTCAAGCATTTGCTTGGTAACACATGAATCCCGGATTGATCTTCCTGCTTGCATGTCTTTGCGCACGCTGTTGCTAGGAGGTGGCACCTTTCACAAAGCTAATCTCTGGTTTCACCATCCCATCAGGGAGTTCGACCTTTGCAGCAACGACAAGTCTGGATGAAGGCATAACCAGGTGCAGCAGTGAACAATACGCACACATGCGCACCCATTATCGCCTATTGGTGGCATTTTGTGTATTGCTGATATATTGATCTAATCGTATGTGATCTATATGATTCTATATGATTCCATATGAGTACTGCTGACACTGTATGATAGTAATATTGGTTGATGTTGTATAGATGTCAATGGCATCGTCGAAACCTGCAGATCGGCGTGGCCTCCGCATACTTTGCCTGAACTTGCGCTTCAATGTCATTGAGGCTCTGCAGGGCTTCGACACCAATCACCTTCAAAACATGGTTGGCAAAGCTGTCGGGTTCCAAAGATGCTGGGGACCTTTTAGAAAAAAGCTGCATTTTTCAAAACTCCTCTGTTGCTGTCGTAGATACTTGTGGAAGAGAGTTTGTGAGGTTTTCGATTTTGGTGACTTTGAGCTGCTAAATGCTGCTAATGGGCTTGACGTGAAGTATATCAATCTTCCGGGTCATTCCTCTAGCTGTGCAGCATCTGGTTCTCATCTATCGGTACAGCTGCAATCAACATCAATCAACTGCATATGCTGCCCATATGCTGCCTGATTTCTATCGATTTCTGGTCCCCGCCTTTTGGAAGGGATGCAGGAGCGCGGCTGCCAAGCACAGCTTTCCGCAACCGCTGCCAAAGTCTAGGAAGACCCCTGGCATATCTGGCATTTGGAAAATGTATCCAGATGTATCCAGAAAGCGGCGCATCTGGAAGATGTTGCGCACATATAACATATTAATATGCCGAGCCTTGCCCTGGATACATTGGACCACACTTTTCTTTCACCAAGTCCACAAGATCTGCGACCTGCTGGTGACTGTTGGTGGTACTATGTTCCATGTATAAATCCATTGATCAGGGTCCATCACTACAGTCAAATGGAGATTGCTCATGCTGCTTAGAGCCGAATTGAAACACTCTGAAACTGGCAAAATGTGGCAAGAGTTCTTGGAGCTTTAGCAGATTCTGGTCTGAATTTGGCTGTTCTTTGGGAAAAAGTGTTCGTTTTCAGGGTTGTGTTGACCACCTCAATCTTGATCTGGAAAGGCTCAAGAGGTGCCAAGTGCTATGCCAAGCTGCAACTTGGAAGTTTAGTTCGCTGTAGGCCAACGCAATGTTCGGGGTTACCTGGCAGGTTTAGAATGGCTGAAGTTGCAACAAGTTGACGTATCTGAAACAAACATTAGTGCACTAAGAGGCAGCAAGAAAGCTTAATGTCAGTAACTTATAGTAACTTGTGGTTTCATGAAATGCGATCTACTCTTATTTCTTGCCATCAAACACATGCAGCAGAAAAGGTTCCTTATTGGCTGCGTGGCACCCACGTTTTCTGTGCTTGAACGCTGTAACAAACTCGAAAGAGAACGTGGGGTATATCATAAGGCATCATAATATGGTCATTGATGGTACAGTAATTGTATGCAATTTTATTGCCTACGATCAGAGTGCTCTATCTTTTGCTATGTTTTTCTACCACGATGTGTCGCATCTAGTGAGCGCCTCAGGTGGCTCCTGCCCCTCACCATCTTCATTCGGTGGAGGCGGTGCCTGGCTATGACCCAGGACCCAAGCCCTTCCAAAATTGTTGCCTCCAATGGAAACCTACAGTCATCATCATTCATCCTCATTCACTCATCATTCACTCATCAATCATCAACATTCTGCTTTGACTTGGCTAAATGATGTGACATGATGCTAAATGAAGCTGCATGATGAATACACACCATGTCAATGTGGCAGCCTCCTTTTCACGGCGCTCTGCCATGGACTTCTGCTTGACCTGATGGAATTCAGTCTGCTTCGTTTGTCGAATATTGACTGCTCAACAATGAAGGCCCACGGATGCCTAAAGTCCGTTCATGATATCGGTTCAATTCATGTCATAGGGTTTGAAATCATGAGATATCATGAGTAAACTATGTAGTACTGTAGTAAACTTTAAGATATCTTGAGATCAAATAGTGGATGCCCTGCAGGTGACCTCAAGTGCTTCATATCCTTTGAAGATCTCCTCGAAAATGCCCAGTCGAGTTTGGAGTTCTTGTTCCTCGTGTGCATCAATTCTGTATAGAAATGCAAGAAGGAAACATAACAACAAGGGAACTGCTTCCGAATTCAACCCCCCGCGAAGCTAGCTTTGCAACACACGCAGAACGCTGAGATTACACATGACACAGGACTCGTGAATCGCATCTCAAGATCTCTTGGGCCAAGCATCTGTGAGAGAAGGCACTGGCTCTGGAGGTACCTCTGCTGCCTGTGGATGAAGAAATGTTGAAGACTGAAGACTGCACAAACCTTTGAATCTATTTGACTGCGATCTACTGTGGTTTCCCACAAGTTCGCGCAGTGTTGTAGAGTGATCCAGCCCATCAGGGCGCTGAGCCAGATCCGACTGCAATCAATTTGTCGGCGCGGTGTTCTGTTGAAGCATGCCAGTAACCTTTCGTTGGCCAGATGTGTGTTCGCCTTGTTGCTTGGGTTGCCGCAAGAAACACAAAAAGAAGTGAACATTTTCTTGCTGGCCTTACAGATAACACGTCGATTCAAATCGCAGCAATTGCACATGGAATCACATGGAGGTATTTATATAATTTTATATACACTTATTTACTAACATCTGTAAAACCAACAGCTCGGGTTTGGGGGCAGTGCAGGCCCAGAAGACATGTTTGCCCAAAGATTGCCCTTGCCTCGTCCTCTGCCATGGCCTAAGCCGATCCCCATCGGAACAAATCATAACACATCTGCAACAGTCAGTAAGACATCAATTTCACACAACCATGCTGAATTGTAAATCCTGATGTCCTGCCTGAGCAGCTTGACAGACAAGGCGACTCAAAGGTTCTAAGCCGAAATCCGTTGTGCAAGGGTCCAGAGATAACTCGATATCTCATAGGACATAGAAAGCCATCTATGATCATCTATGCCCAAATCGGGAGATTCAGCGAGTCAAGACTGGGTAGGAAGGGTAAGCTGGTGGTGGCCGGGGTCTCAACTCTCAACGAACAAAGTCAGCACCAATTTTGTTCCCCTCTGCTAGGAAGCTGCTCTTGCATCCTAGAGAATCAGATGACACTATTGAAGCAGAAAACAAACAAACAAGCATGCAGCATGAGTATTCATTTGCAATCTAGAAGGGTTCCTCATATCTAGACTCAAAGAGTACCACGTGTATCTTCAATGCTTCAAAGTGCAAAATACCTCCACCGGACCAGTGGGAGGGACGCACCAACTTTGAATGCAGCTGTCCTCTGGCATGGCGCTACTCTAACACTAAACATCCACAAAATCCTTCAAAGTTTTTCAAAACCACAAGCTCAGCGCCAAATTCAGAGCATCAAGAGTCCACAAGGGACGTACCTACTACCAACCTATTGAGAGTGAAAACATTAGCGCTACAGACCTTCAGACCTGCACGCTGAAGATGACTCTGGTGAAACAGGGAGATTTGCCATGCCCTCTGGGCAGGGCAAAGTTCTGGTCACTTGACCAACTCAGCAACCTAGCGCAAAGCCGTAGCGCCGTAGAGCTTTGGTTTCCACTGGCAGTGCAGACTCAACAGATCTCAACCGATGGCCAAATTGAGACACTGTGAAATCTGCAGAGGCGAATCTGGGCACACTGCTCGTTAGAGTCCGACTCGTGTGGCCTGTGGAAATGCCCAAATGGGTGAAATGGATTGAAATGGGTGAAAGATGGTGAAAGTGTAATTGCATTGCTCAAGAATTGCAACTGAACATATGCAATGATATGCAAAGATCATCAAGGATCTATGTACGACAACGTGAAGCCTTCCCAGAAAGAAAGGAATGTTGAGATAATGATAATGATTTCTGAAATCTTACACACACACACTGTTACATTGACAGCCTGATTTGCATACACCAGATGAATCTTGCCACATGGTGTAAACTTGAAAGTGATCAAGACATTGCAAGTCAATACTTAATATTAATAACAAAATATAACAAATATTTACAATAATTTACAAAATATTACAAGTATCAAGACATTCGAACTGCGCCTGCTCAGCTCGAGAGATGCCAGGACTAGCTTCCGGGCTCTGCGCTGGGCCTTCCTCGCAGTCCTGTTCCACTGTTCCAGTGAGTCTCCACTCCACACAGGTAACTCAGTATCTGTTCTTGCCCGCTTGGCCAATTGCATCGTATTGTGATGTATTGCAAGTATTGTGATGTATCATGTATTGCCATGTGATGTTTAAATCAGCAAATTCTGTCCTCGAAGTCAAAGGGATGGTACTTTGTGTAGGGCTCTAGCTCCTGTCCGCTGCATGTCAATATGGTTCCCTTCCAAAATGATGCAGTTCAAACATTCGCTGAACTTGATTGCTCACACATCACAGAGTCTGTCGACTTCCATTGCCAGTCTTGCAGCAACGACTCGACTTGCCAAGGCATATATATCCAGATATATCCAGCATCCAGTCGTCCTTTTTGAGGCTTGCATAATCTGGATTTCCGGCTTGAAAGTCCAAGCATGCCTCAAAGCATCCCACAACTTTCACCTAACTAATGTAACATCAAGTCAAAATTGTGTTTGATTCAGCTGCCAACCTTTTTGAGGGCATCGATCCACTCTCCAGGCTTGCGAGGGGCCACAAAATTGATGAGGAACTTTGGGATGATGCCCTGTCGGAATCCGCTAAAAAGCAAAAGACCGTGTCTCCATGTTTCTCGCGCTGCAAAGAAGCAGAAGAAGAAGAAGAAAAATCTTGGAATCCTATATCAGATTTATTGCAGCCTTGCTCACAAAGTCTAGGACAGCTAGTGGTTTGAAATGTTAAAAGCAGCAGGCTCGAAACACACCAAACCATGAAGTCCAACACAGGTCACGAACACTCCGAACACTCACCATTGATAACAGGAAGCCGAGCTGGTCCTTCACATCCGTGCATGTCATCAAAAAGACTTTGGTGCCCTTCTCGCTCCTCAAGGCTCTTGTGATCTGTTGACAATGTGAATATAATTTGAAAATATCTGAAACATGCGTCAGGAACTCTGAAGGCTTTATGCAGAGTCTCAGAGTTCATGCCCACTGCTGAGACAGACACCCCTCTTCGTAGTGTCGGATAACGTATCCAGAGGTGAAGGATTCAGCGCGAATCGTCCTGGGCCATCCACTGACATGCGGCTGCCTGATGACGCAAAAACCAAAATGAAATCATGCACACGCCTTTCAAAAAAGGAAAGGGAACTGTGCATTCATCGTGAAGCACTTGAAAGGAGAGAAAGAGAGATTGAGAGAGAGGGAAAAAGAAAGAGAGAAAGAAAGAGAGAAGAGAGAAAGAACAGAGAGAGAACAGAAAGACAACAGACAGAGAGAACAAAGAGAGAACAGAGAGAGAACGGAGAGAGAACAGAGAGAGAGAGAGAGAATAGAGAGAGAACAGAGAGAGAAGCGAGAGAGAACAGGGAGAGAACAGAGAGAGAACGGAGAGAGAACAGAGAGAGAACAGAGAGAGAACAGAGAGAGAACCGAGAGAGAACCGAGAGAGAACAGAGAGAGAACAGAGAGAGAACGGAGAGAGAACCGAGAGAGCACAGAGAGAGAACAGAGAGAGAACAGAGAGAGAACAGAGAGAAAACGGAGAGAGAACAGAGAGAGAACGGAGAGAGAACAGAGAGAGAACGGAGAGAGAACAGAGAGAGAACGGAGAGAGAACAGAGAGAGAACAGAGAGAGAACAGAGAGAGAACAGAGAGAGAACAGAGAGAGAACAGAGAGAGAACAGAGAGAGAACAGAGAGAGAACGGAGAGAGAACCGAGAGAGCACAGAGAGAGAACGGAGAGAGAACCGAGAGAGAACGGAGAGAGAACAGAGAGAGAGCAGAGAGAGAACGGAGAGAGAACAGAGAGAGAACAGAGAGAGAACAGAGAAAGAGCAGAGAGAGAACAGAGAGAGAAGCGAGAGAGAACAAGAACAGAGAGAGAACGGAGACAGAGCCGAGAGAGAACAGAGAGAAAACGGAGAGAGAACCGAGAGAGCACAGAGAGAGAACAGAGAGAGAACAGAGAGAGAGAACAGAGAGAGAGAACAGAGAGAGAACAGAAAGAGAACGGAGAGAGAACAGAGAGAGAACGGAGAGACAACAGAGAGAGAACAGAGAGAGAGAACAGAGAGAGAGAACAGAGAGAGAACAGAGAGAGAACAGAGAGAGAACAGAGAGAGAACGGAGAGACAACAGAGAGAGAACAGAGAGAGAGAACAGAGAGAGAGAACAGAGAGAGAGAACAGAGAGAGAACGGAGAGAGAACAGAGAGAGAACAGAGAGAGAACAGAGAGAGAACAGAGAGAACAGAGAGAGAACAGAGAGAGAACGGAGAGAGAGCCGAGAGAGAACAGAGAGAAAACGGAGAGAGAACCGAGAGAGCACAGAGAGAGAACAGAGAGAGAACAGAGAGAGAGAACAGAGAGAGAACGGAGAGAGAACCGAGAGAGAACGGAGACAGAACAGAGAGAGAACAGAGAGAGAACAGAGAGAGAACAGAGAGAGAACGGAGAGAGAACAGAGAGAGAGAACCGAGAGAGCACAGAGAGAGAGAGAAAGAGAGAGAGGGAGAAAGAATGAAAGAGGGCAAACAGTCTCCATTCAAAGTATATATTCTGAAGCTGGGTCTGCGGCCCGCTTTTCTCTGGCAAGTCCGGATGTATTGCAGATCTTAAGCTGATGAGAATGGTACCGTCCTGCGGTGAGAAATGTCAGAGGGCAGTCTTGCGTGAACTGCTTCAGCATGCATTTGATGGCTGAATATGGAATTTTCCTAAGATATGGGTACCCCCAAATGATCCATTTTAATAGGATCTTCTACTAGAAATCACCCAGCTATTGGTGTACCGCCATACCTATGGAAACCTCCAATGGCAGGCTGAATACTTCTCCGAGTGACCTCCAAGACCTTCGCTCGCCGGTACTGGACGTAGTCACGTGGCGTACACTGAGGCGAGGCCAAATCCGGCAGCAGATGTTAAAGGGGAAGGTCGATTAGTACATGATGTCACATGATCATGATACATAAGAAATCATCATAATAATTGGCAAATGTCATAATACACCATAATGCATAATCATTGGAAATATTATGAAATATATGTAATGTCAGCATGATTGCAACTGCCCACACATTCCCCCACTGGCTGCCACCACCAGCGCCAGAAAAAGAACAAGAACGAGAACAACAACAGCAGCTACAGCTGCAGGAGCAGAAGCAGCGGGAAGCAGCAAATACAGAGACGTCCAGCAGGAAGTTCTGAAGCATGATGCTACAGCATGTCTTTGCACAGTATGGTACAGTATGGTGCGTACAGCCTGGTACAGTAGAAGTATGGTAGTGCCGCTTTTGAAATCTTTTCAACTGGATCACAGTTCCAACACGTTCCAACACTTTGGTTTTTACATTGGCACCATTCAAAACGCTAAATACTTTAGACAAATCGTGCTTTTGTTGAATCCATTGAATGAATCATTGACGATTTTTCTCTGAAGCCGGCACCGCTGGCACGCGCAGAACGCTGTAGAGAATGTCCGACCCCTGCAGCAATGCACAATGCATAAATCATCAAAAATCTGGGCAGTATGCACACCCCTGCTGTAGCTTGTAAGGTTCGCATGATTGTCCCTGACAGATCCTGACAGTACTTCCCGAATCTGTACCTCGATGTTCTCGACAATTTTCATGTCAAAGAAAGCTCGATCCCACCTTCGAGGGAGACACACAAAAAAACGCTTTGGCTGAAAAACATGCCCAATGGATATATACAAAAATTGTATTTGCAGGATGCATCAAAATTCATCAAAAATCACCCTCAGCGCAGCCACGGCACTGCATGCGCTTCTCGCATCTGTGGAACATGTAGAAAACGACCTCCGGTTCAACCTCTGGTAAAGTAGACCATGCCTCAGAGCAAACAAGATCTTACAAGATCTTACAAGATGGACCGCGTAATTAGAAATCAACCAAGACAGAAGTGCTCTCATGTGCTCTCTAGAAAGTTTGGACTCCTCAGTTAGATAGCTCTTTGAATGCAGAGATTTGACACCTCTTGCACCCAGCACCATCTAAGCATCCTTGCCCGCAGAAATACACATCCACCATCCGATTGAAGTGTCTGCAGGCACAGTTTGGATCACGTTGGGGAAGGTGAAATTGTAAGGGTCAGCCGGTCAGCCCCGTTTCTGCATCATCCAAGCCTTGGCCACTTTGATCTCTTTGCGGTCGATACACAGATCCCAACCTGTCCAAGTTGAATGGTGGGGTTCCGGGTTCAGCAGCCTATGAAATCAACGCACCAGAATCATCAGAGAGGCCTTGCATACCCTGCGACTCCTTCTCCAGCAGGAGAATGAAACTTAGTGTGCAGTCAGATCAGTCAGCAAGAGCTAAACCCTTCCAGATCTTCCAGGAATAAATGCAGCCGGCTTTCTTCTTTCTGAGTAATGTGCAATGCATGTCCTCCGGACACCCTCAGCCCCAGACTCGCTTTGGGTGATTGGTATCCTTGGGGGTGTCAATACAATTTTCTTCTGCGGAACTGGCAACAACTCTCCTGGATGAAACCATCACCTTCATTGTGCGCGCGTGTGCTTATGTCTCTGTGTGCTTGTTTGAGATGTGTATGACTTGCGCACCTCACACTTGTATAAGTTTATATAGTAAGAGCATAGTACCATTCAGCATTCAGCAACTGCAAGTCGCCAAGACTTGGCCAAGAGATCCAAGAGTCTTGTGTTTGTAGTTGTTGTCGAAGTCCATGAAATCCTGCGGTGAGCTCGAGGCCGATGACAAAAACTGCAGCTTCAAGTTCCTTCCATTGCTGCGCGCCCCCATCCCCTCCTCCCAGGACCTGAAGAAGGGAGACTTCAGCACCCGCCTGTCCTCCGTCCTGTCATACAGTACGCCAGATTGACATAGATTAATTTCGAGCTACCAGTAGTACCGCACAAGGCGGTGGCGGAAGTTTCAAAAATAGGAAACCTATAGGAAAGGTTGGTTGTTGAGAATCAGGGATGACAGAGCGAAGCCACTGATGGAGCGACAGGTCTCCTC
>Ga0126342_10013563_pt1 | contig 14417 bp, 9 predicted proteins | sample Cyp1metagenome_FD_92528 | JGI IMG/M metagenome (GOLD analysis project Ga0126342, IMG submission 92528) | Coral microbial communities from Lord Howe Island, Old Settlement Bay, Australia - Cyphastrea 1 metagenome | ecosystem: Host-associated > Invertebrates > Cnidaria > Coral ...
AATATATCATAACATATCTAATGAAGATCGGTAAGGGGGATCATCCCAAAACGAGCTGCGCGCTTTGAGGCCCCATTGCATGGTTCCAAAGATGTGTAAATTCCCGATGAAAAACCATGGTTTCTGATGGGCTAGAACTAGTAGGGGGAATGGATGATACTGTATACACAATATTAATACACAAAACCATAATTGCGAACATGTCAACTCTTCTGTTGCTTTGAAATATGATGACAACACCTCATTGCCAATCTTAGATACCCTGCAAAAAATGACAAATTCTTTGCTGGTGAACGTAGATATTCCCATTGATACCATCTAAGACTAGTTAGGATATGTTAGGATTAGTTTGTATCCATCTAAGATTAATGATGGTCATTAAATCTGGTTCTAAGACTAGTTAGGATATTCCCATTGACAGTATCCACCTGTCTTAAAAAAATCACCTCTGTCCATCCCTTTGTTGAGCCTCGATCTGTTGTCTCAGTTCTTCCAAAGACCTCAAAAGGTGAAGCTGTCCACCACAAGGGATGCTGCTTGGTGGTTGAGTTGACCTACCCCTCTGAAACATGATGGAGTTGAGTTCGTCACTTGGGATGATGACATTCCCAACTGAATGGACAAATAATCCATTCATGTTCCAAACCACCAACCAGCAAAAGGGATGCTGCTGGTGGTTGAGCTGCGCGAATCACAAGTCGCCTTCTTTTTGAACATTCAAAAGGGCCCCCGGCAATTTGCAGCTACTGTAAGATACTATAGTTGAAAACCCCCATTCGATCCACATGTTCACACCATCTGTGGTTGGACAGTCCAACCACAGGTACCCCATTTGATCCACTGGTTCATCATCATGGTCCGCATTAAAAAAATAAGCGTAAATCGGGTATAGACCCATTATTCAAACACATTGAAACGAAGTAGTTTTCCTGGTTAAATCACATCAATTTAATCCGCATCAATTTGATGATCAACCACCATTCTTGATGTTCGTATAAATGGTAGTTGATATATATATATATATATTGTATACAAACATGTTTTATTTGATGATCAACTACCATATCACCATTTGATGATTGTGCATTCCTGATGTTCATTTATTTTCAATCGTCAATCACGGTGCTGGGCAAATCAGTTTTCGATGGCCTGTAGGGCGATGACGCAATGGCTTCTTCCAACAGGGACAGCCGTTCACCTGCGGCCAGAAGCTGAAAAGTCACCTGGAATTCCGGAAGAAAATGGTGAAGACTAATTTACTACCAAGAATGGCCGACTATAGTGAAGACTTGAGAGGAAAACCACTATACTACCTGAGCGGATGCTTAAAAATCATTAAAAAACACCATGGATGTCAGTCTGATATTAGCTAAAACAACATTGGAGAATACGCACCAGCCTGTTCTTCACATAACCTATGGCGCTTCATTGATTGCATCTGAGAGTCATACCTTGGGTGGACAGCGCCAAACATCACCCATAGTTTGATAAGGCGCAAGATAGACCTGTCAAAAAACTGGACGAACATGGGATGGGTACCAAAATCAATAGTGGTGTTCTAAGCGTATCATTGAAAAAAATGGGGACTTAATTATATAATTGACTTATAACTTATAATTTATAATTTATAACTGGTATGTCCGGCATCTTTTGGTGGTGAAACCACTGATTAAACATCCCCCGGTCCGTCCCGTTTTGAGATCGATGAGAGTCGAGTCGCACCTGAGAAGCGTGGCCGTTTCCGGCGGCGTAGCATCTCCACCACATGCCTGGCGAAGGGGTTCATCCCGCTGAGGAAGTGGTTAAGAATGGGATATTTGTCCGGAGCCAAATCAAAAACGTTTTTTTTGTGGAATATTCAGGGGATTTAATGGATGATTAATGGATTATGAACTGGATTTCATGAAATCTGAATCCTAATGGATGCAGCCGTATCTGCTTTAGACGACTTGGGTATGATGACTCGGGGGTTAACCGTTCCTTCTCAGACAGTGGCCATGGATTCATAGGGTATAGTTTTAAGACCCCAAAAGAAAACAACTTAGGGAAGTAGGGAACTAAACCACCATGGGTCCGGAGGGTGTTCAATATGAACGGATGGGATTAAGTGGTTCATAAGTTCATAAGCCTAGTTTGTAAGAAACCATTTAGAGATGAGATGGGGTAACCTACTGAATAGGGAACGATCGCCAGGGTTACGAAAAAGAGTTGCTGTTTGTGGAAAGATCCTCCAAGTAAGAAAGTCACCATTAAAAAGTAGAGAAAATCCCATACCTATATATATACATATATGAATATACCTTATGTATATATAATATAATATAGTATAATATAATATAATATAATGTAATATAATATAATATAACATAATATAATATAATACAATACAATAAAACATAATACAATACAATATAGTATAATACAATACAATATAGTATAATATATAATTTAATTTAAACCAATACAATAATACAATATAATATGATATAATATAATATAATATAATACAATACCATACAATATAATATAATATAAGACAATATTATATTATATGAAATTGTATATACATATATATATTAAGTATTTAACTGGGTGATAAATATTGTGAAATTAACCAGTTCCTATACATACGTGCGATGATCCTACAAGTGCCTTCTGGTTACCTGAGATAGGGTACCAGGCTGATTTTATTATAGTGATTTCGGGGTTATCGTTGGTTAGCTATCCAGGTACTGGAAGATGAGGGATGGGCTTGGCCTCTGGTCAACCATGGGAATTTATCATGGGATTGTCACAGAATTGAACATACTGTATGTGGAAATATATATATATATTTATAATTTATACATATATATATATATATTATAGTACCCAATAATGTCCTTTTGGTAAAAATAGAGCGGCCGATTTGGTATACCATCTATTATCATGTACCTGTTGTTAAAGGGGTAAACAAACCCATCTATTAACCAACCAACCAATGGGAAAAGGACATCTATGATAGTACCAACTATATAATGAGATATAATGGGATACACAATTAAGTTGATGTACCCTCCGGTAATTAAACATGGTTTGCTGGGAAATCCCAAACTTCATGGAGAATGGGAAAACCATGAAACTAGATGGTGGATTTTGCAGCAAACCATGTTTGAATACTGGAGGGCAATAAGGGTGGTTTACTGGGTTCAAATTTGTCAATCTTCAGATATGGGTAGTTTTGGAGTGTTCAAACATGTTCATGCTCGGATATGTGCCTTTGGAGTGTTCAAAGATGTTCAAATGCACATTTTGGATGGTTCAAACACCTGCAAACTAAGTTAAATTTGGAGGTCTATTCACTCGCCATTTCAGGTACCTAAATTGGAGGTACCTACTGTATTATTTGTAAGGGCTATGTAAGCGGGTATGTCCCCAAATTTTAGCTCTATATGGTACAGTACCTCCCTTTTAAGGCCCTGAAATTCCCATTGATATATGGTTCTGTACCACATTGCTCCGGTAGTTTCACGGTTTGCAAGCTGGAAAACAATCAGCACCATGATCATCAGTGCTCAAAACTACTATTTGCAAGCTGGAAAACCATCAGCACCATCATCATCAGTGCTCAAAACTACTAAGCAATGAATTATATCCCAAATAATTCGCTATATCCCCCCAAAAAAATGAAACCATATCATTATTATTTGTGCGAAAACATCGAACCGCTTCCCTTGTGCTTTTCATTCGGCCGGCCTCAAATCGGTGTGGAGCTTTGCCGGGAAACTGCCCAGATTGCGATCTTGACCTTGGGGCCAGGCTGGTGACCCGACATGAGAATTTTTGTACCAACACGGAGCTGAAGAAAAATGCAAAAGGTCCATGCAATTCTAGCTTTTATACGTTGTTAAGAGAGTATATATATATATAATTGTTCGGGGTGTTTTTAGGGATCCTTATAAGCTTAGGTCATGACCGAAGTATCTAAAGATACCTTTGGTATCCTTTGGTAATCTTTGGGAATCTTAGATCACAATTCTAAGTCCTGTATATCCACTCGACTCTAACAAGGGCCCACCAGTTTGCTCCCACCCCCAGTGTTGAATTACTATGACATATAATTTGGCTATCAGAATTCAGATCCAATACATTCCGATGCCAAGCCAGCGCTTTCTTCTGGTTTGTTCTTGATGGGGAAAAGACATGGGGCCGAGCTTTCTGAGCTTTCTGACTATCAAGTAGGCATAGCATCTCTCTTAAATGAAGATGTCTGATGATGTCTGTATATCTACTATCATACAGTATAGATAGTTCAAATACCTCCAAAAGAAGCGTCATGTGGATTAAACCATTAATGAGTCTCTATTTCGATTTAGATGGATTGTTGCAGAGGAACACAAAGAGATCCTTTCAATGGGGATATCTTGATGAAGCATGCAGAGGCGTTTGAGTTACATACTTTATAACCGCATCTGAGCCCATCTGACTATAGATATAACATCCACCAAAAATTCACAGTTACACTATATAATTGAATCTAATTGATCAAATTGTATGAGATTGTAACACTGTAAAACATTGAAGAACATTGTATAACATTGTATAACCTGGCCCATTGCCTGGGGAGTTTTAGGCTTCCTGCACTCTCGGCCTGTTTCGTAAAGATTTTCCATGCTGGCATGTCGCGGGGGCTTCGCTTGCGTGTTTCCCATCCTTGCCTCTCCAAGTCCACGCATTCCGGATTCTTCCTATTTCAGATATACCGAGCGAATCTGCCAATCGTTCCTTTGGAATTTTATTCAAATATATACCCTATGGATCCAAACAATGTTTAAGAAGGTACGGCGAACCCCCTCAATCATATCCCAGTCACACTTCCTAAGAAGGTACGGCTGGGTCCATAGGGCTGAATATTAATGTTACCCAGAAAATGGTCATGACTGTCATGACTCGATGAAATCCCCTGAATAAGTTACGACTTTTCAGGCTTATCTTTTGAATCACCCAGTTTCTCGCTATAGAAACTCTAGCCACCGGGCAACATTTGATCAGATGCAGTTGTCACACCAGAAAAGAGGCCTGAATTTTGGATGGTTTCCTTCATACAACGTACCAACACAGTGGTGCCCCCCCAGTTGTAAGTTGGTATATAAACCTTAGTAACTATAGATAGAACTTAACTACCAAGAACCCCAGTGAAATTGAACTGATAAACCAACTTCGCTAACGAGCTGCGGCACCACCTTGAGGTCTCAGAGTCTTAGGAAATTTCTCTGGAAATGCCGAAGGCGCACCGGAAAGACAGTCGTGTCATCTATGCACAACGCGGGCTAGTCATCTGGCTCCGTTGTGGATCAAAATCCTGCAGCCTACCAGGTGTCTCAAACATAACCTGACAGTAGATTCAAGCAGATTTCATTGGAATACGCTGGAATGTTGACGTAGCCGTTTGTTTGGCGTACCATTGAGGAACGTCTGGCTTGAGAAACACACTAAACCAGGGAATACGTTACTTAATTGTCTACTAGTCCAGTTTTTGCTATAATATGCTATATATGGTTACCTATTGATACCTATGGGTAACATATCTATCTAAAAATTGGGATTTTGGGCTGACCCAAAAAATATTGTCAAATCATTTCAAGATCGCAGCTTCATTTTGATCCACACCAGCTTGAGCCATTGCGAAGGAAGATGGTGAAGCCGAATTGTTGGGATATGGTGGCAGCTAAGCGCAGCTGTTCATGCGCTTGCCACGTTTCTCTAAAGAATTTTCTGGATTAAATCCCCAAAATTCCACATGGAACCTGGCCCACTGGGGGGTTTTACGAGGTGGTACCCCCCTAGTTATAAGATGGTTTATAAAAATCAGTTTTAAGTATCATAAACCATACTTATCGGAGTTATGTTCACCAACTTAGCTATCCTTTGTGGCGCCATTTTTTGTATGAGCCGCTGGATTTCTGGCCCTTCGGAAAATCTCAGGGATGTTTTCGCCTCGACTTCAGTGCTGCAATTTTGCAGCACAGAAAGTCAGGGTAGAGATCAAACATGCGGGAAGCGGTAGTTGTAGTTGTCCAGTGCCACTAGCCATCACTAGCCTTGAATGCATTAAACAAAAACTGGTTGGTGGTTGACCTACCTCTCTGAAAAAATGATGGAGTTAAAGTCAGTTGGGATGATGAACCTCCCAATAGATGGAAACATAAAAAATATTTGAAGCCACCAACCAGAAAAGGTCAACCGGGCAAATCAATGCAACTCATCGTTTTTGACCCGAGCCAAGCAATGTTTCACCAACATTTGGCTGGCCCAGAAAGTTCTATGGCCATGGACACTTTTCTCAGCAATCTCGCCAGCAGCTTGATCTACCGTGCTTTGTCGATGTAGCGGGCGATACCATTCCTCGGTTAACGATTTCCGCGAACGCACCAAGACCAAAAAAACAATCCCAGCTGAGATCATAAGCAGCAAAATATTTTGGTGATTCCTCTCATGTAGAGTCTTAGAGAGGCAATTGAACTCATTTGAATTCAATTGGGTTCCATATTTATCATATTTATCTACACTCTTCATAACACGACTCAAAAAAAAGGTAACGCAGCTTCAAATCGCGAAAAAACATGAACAAATGGACATGTCATGATTTGTCTGAAAATAAGCGAATTACCTCCAAATTCATTGGGTTAATCATCGTTCCCAATTTATGAAAAAGGGCCTCACTTGGGGGGCCAAATGCCGGGTAGCACATGTGCAACGCCGCAGACCAGGACCACCTTACCCTTCCCTGGCGGAGGCCGGAATCTTGAAATCAGGCAATTTGGGCACGCGTTGCAATGTGAGGGAGTCAACAGGTTGTGAAGTGTGGCTGATACAACCTGCACCATGATCCAGTGTGCATTGCCAAAAAACGTAACTTGGGCAGATCATGAAATATTGTTGAAAAAAATCAGGGCGCGAAACGGGCGGGAATTGGTGCGAATCGGGCTGGAATCCCCATACCACTGATTTCCACAAAAGACAAGTTGAGTTTTTGCGGTGCTCGAAAACCTTCAATTCGAACATTCATGCTGCTTCAAACCAGGACTTGTGAAACTGTTGACTGCATGGTAATCACATCACAACATAGGATATCAAGCAAGCCAGACCAGAACCCCTTCATGCGGGAAAAAGACTTCGGGCAAAACAAAATCTGCCAGGGCAGAAATTCCAGCTGGGCAGAAATTGTGGCCTTAGGAAGTTATAGATATACTTTGAAGTGGGCTTTGATATGGTTCCCAGCTATCAAGCAGCTGGGACTCATTTGTTGGGATTGACTCGGATTGACTTTGGACGGTTTTCTCTGATTGACTATCTTGGTCCTTGGTATTCTTGAGGATAAAAACTTGTTCCAGTTTTGCAGAATTGGATGAAGGGACAAGAATACAGGAAAACTCATGCTTGCTGGTAAAAATCATGGTTTGTTTGTTTTTTTTTTCCCTTGAGCCAAGCTGATCAACCTTTACCTGTGAGTAAAACGGATGTAAAAAAGGCATGGGAAAACAAAACAACATGGACACTGCGCAAGAGGATTTTTTATTGGACAAGGGATGTTGCGCAGGGTCCTATCATGCCATCCACTTGTCTTGACCATGTGTATGTATAATTATGTACACCATCTGGTTATTTAACATAGCCATGGAAAATCCCTTATGCAGGTGTCAATAGGAAAATCATCTATAAATGGACCATTTTCCATGGCTATGTTAAATAACCAGGGGGTATATATATACTGTAAACACATGGTACCTTTGCCAACATACATGGCTCATTTCGGGGGTTAATCTCAATGTACGTAACGATATCATACGTGGATCGTACCGGACAATCATGGATAATCGATATGTTTATTTTAGTCGAATGGGTGGTAATTACATGGCAATCTCACGGAATTCCATGGTCGTTTCAACCCATCTGCAAATGGTTTTGTCAATTGGGATCACCATTCAGACCATGTGACTTGACAACGCTCCAAGTCTGCACAAGGTGGGCATCCCAAGTTATATGTTGGATCATAAACTCCTGTGAACTACAGTAGTTCTCTCTATAATATATGTGTAATATAAATATAAATATATATATATATATACATACACAATTATATATATATATATCATCTAAAAATAATTCACCGAGGCAACCAATCTGTTGTGGCATCAGCAAAAAGCTGTGCCGTGCCTTTCTTGTCCAGGACTGAATGGGCTGCTTCTTCTACAGCGCGAAAAAGCTGTTCATCACGCGTGGCAGTGAGGAGGAAAATGATTGCTGCTGCCACCATCCTTGGCGCAGCCGTGGCCCGGAATCCGACTTCGCAGTGGGATCATCAGAAAACCAAGGGGATAGCTATAGACAGGTGTCTACCCTCCGGGAGCATAAAAAGCGGCAATGGGAAATCCCTGTAAATTCACCATAAATGGAGGTTTAATGGGAAAAGTATCTATAAATCATGGATTTTCTATTGCCAATTGCTGGAGGGTAGTTCTTAGAAGTTTTCAATTAAGAGTTTCATAGGCTTTGCATCAGATTCAGGTCCGAAGTCCCACGGATGAGGCCAGAGGCTGCTACTGAAAGGTCTATAGCTTCATCCAGGAAGTGACTTCGATCATATCAGGATTGTTCTCATGGCATCTCATGGCTACGTTGCATTGAAATCAATCTTCAATAGCGATAAGAAAGGACACCAGCAAATGTTTCAAACATCCCCTGTTTGCATTTATAAAAATGTGCGCGCACCAGCAATATCACCCAGAATGGCGAGTACAAATGGTCACCCTATGTGCAGTCCCCACACCAGTCATAGGGGTCTTCATTCCCTTTCACTTATTGGTACACCCGTCCGATCTTTTTGTAATAGCAACCCATGAATAATTACAACGTTTTTAATAAGAGGTGGTGCATGGTGGTGCCCCAAAGACACCGTAAAAAAAAATGGGACCTGTAAAATCAATTCTCAGTCTTAGTCTTAGTCTTAGTATTATATGATATATTTTACTACATCGGGTTGGTGGTTGACCTACCCCTCTGAACATATTATTCAGTTGGGATGATTATTCCCAATATATGGGAAACATAGAATTCATGTTCCAAACCACCAACCAGACATCTATATTGCATAAACCATCCCATTTTCCTAGCTTTCCCCATGGAAAAAACACAATTTTTAATGGGTAAATCAACTAGAAACAGTGCCATCATCACTGCTACAGATTTGCGCATCCAGCCAACGAAGCTGGATGCCATGCTCTGGAGTTGGACTGTGTACGGTATACCCATATCGAGGTATGGTCGATCCATTAACAAAAAAACATGTTAGCTCTGATGTTTGGTTTGCCATTGTGGGATGAACATTTCCCATTAAGCACATGTTTGGACCGGGGTTCTGCGAAAATGGGGTACCACATGTTGATTCTATTTCTATCTGGTTGGTGGTTTTAACCATCTTGAAAAATATTAGTCAATGGGAAGGATTATCCCATATATCATGGAAAATAAAAATGTTTGCAACCACCAACCAGATATCCAATTAATATCCCATTAAATCCCCATTTTGATCATGGCACAAATGAAACTAAACCATCCATTTTCACAACAGTCCTTTGCCCCTCGCGCCAGGAGACGTATTGGTCGTGCTCATTGCAAGCATCAACGGCACGATCTCAGATCCATGACTTGAGCGAAAAGTTCATGGGGACTTAGCCAACCCAGCCACCAAAATCGTTTTTCCCGATCCGCAATGATTGTTGTTTAGGGCTTTATTGATATAGGGCGAATATCTTGAGGAACACACGACCTGGGATTCTCGTAGAATCTTGAAGCGGCGGTTATTGTCGCTGGGGTCACATTTGAGATCACTATGACAAATCCCCTTGAGACCTGGTAGTGAGAATAAGCCCATTTGGAATCAAGCATGTCTGGTTGGTGGTTTAAAGCGTCCAAAAAAGATAGCGGTGAAATGGATTCAATTGCATAAACTTGTAAAGTATCCCAGGTATAAGGATAAATGAACCTACAATCATTACTAATGGACAAACTAGGTACCGGCGCTGATAGCGGACCCGGTGTTTTTAATGATTTTTATTTCAACCATTCTTCATTGACTTGTTTTAAAACTGTGGCGCCGTGACGATTCTGTTGCTTTGCCTTGAATTTGAAATGGTGTTTTCGTCCCACGTTACGCTAGGAATTTATTCAATGATCATTGAATTCTATTGGGCCAAATAATGTGCAAATGTGGATTTGGAAAACGGAATGAAAGACGGCATTTCGCCCTCTTCTTTTTCTCTCTTCATGGGTTCAGCGTAGCATCAAGAGCGTGTGGCAAGTGACAAGAGACATGTTACAGCGTAGCATCGAGAGCGTGTGGCAAGTGACAAGAGACATGTTACAGCGTACGCCTTGCCCCCCCACCCGGTTCCCCAAGAAAATCACACTATCCTTCATGCAAAACTTCTAACTGACGTGCACAACTTCTAACTGACGTGCACAACTTCTAACTGACGCGCACAACTTCTAACTGACGGGCACACCTTCTAACTGACAGGCACAACTTCTAACTGACGTGCACAACTTCTAACTGACGGGCAATGAGACAGCAAGAAAACAGCAAATCCTGCAGGTCCGTTAGCAGCGCCGGTAGCACAAACTATCCCAGGACTACTTCACATCGTATTCCAAGACTACTATTAATATGTATCCCAGTTTTTTTTTGTTAAACCAGAATCCTTTCAGAAACAACAAAAATCGACCGCTGATCGGTATGAGAACTATATGCTTATCATCTAAGCATGGTTTCTGGTGAGGAATTGAAAAACTAGGGGAAGGAACTACCTTTGTGGGTTTAATCAACCCATCTAACCATATATACATACATACATTACACTACATTACACTACATTACATTACATTACATTACATTATATTACATACATACATACATACATACATAACATAACATTACATTACATTACATTACATTACATTACATTACATTACATACATACATACATTACATACATACATTACATACATACATATGTATATATATATAGATTATATACAGCATATTATTTACACATGTATATATATGTAAATATATATATATATATATATGTGTATGTGACTATGTATATACATATATACATGTAGTCAATGAGATATAAGAATATAATACAATAGCATATCATACAATATCTCATAATATATATATATATATATATATATTGTAGTGTAGTACATATATAATACAATATCATATCAGAATTATGAATCCTAATGTATATGATATTAAGTGCAGTATATATATAATATTATAAATATCATATATACAATTATATATACAATTGTATATAATATGTCATAACAAATATCACAATGTATTTGTATATATATTATACAATTTCTAAGTATTGTGATGATATATTGTGTACATATGCAGTGTAAATCCTTGTGCCAGGAAGCTGAGCTCAGGTCCACGGCGTTCCTGAGACACGATCGGATCCCATTCGGGGAAACCAGTTGGCGACCAATTTGTTGCACCGAAAAGGGGAGATATCTCGGGTTACCGTTGGGTTTATATAACTGTTGGGTTTATGTGGGTTTTCATGATTTTATTGATTTGTTTGATCTATAGCTCCAAATTACTATGGTTTACATGATTTTATTGCTTCATATAAATGGGTTTACAATGGTTTACATGATTTTATTGATTTATAACTCCAATAACTGTTGGGTCTATGTTAGCTGGTGCTAGATATATCGAAGTTCCTCTGAACGAGGTGCTAGATCAATTGCGATCTAACTTTATAACTCCAAACACTGTATATCCTCAGTAACTTATCCAATTAAATCACCATTTTGGTTGGTTAAACTCCCACGAAATCCCCTTCAATCGCTATTTTGTTTGGTTAAATCCCATTGAAATCGCCATTTTTCTTGCTTAAACTCTGAACCCCCCTGAAAAATCTCTATTTTTTCCCGACCTTCCCCCATTTGTTTGTCGCTGCCCAAGGGGCGCCCGTTCATCCAGAATGAAGCCATAGACCAACAAGACCAGGTAAAAGGCTCCAAGCCTGGCTCCAGTACCTGGGCTTTGGAGCGCCTGGGTACCATGCCCTTTGGATCCAAGATTTATCCTCTGGTAAACTAACAGTTTGCTATTGAACATGGCCCATAGAAATAGTTGGTTTACCATTTTTTTAGTTGTAATTTTCCATAGCCTTTTGTAACAAGCCAACTTGGTTTCTGGGGCTCAGTAAAGAAAAACAAAAAAAAACATCCGATCGCAAGTCTTTGGTGGATTTCATGTTGAGCCAAGGAGCCAAGTACAGGGATTTCATCGTGATTGAACCAAGACCAAAATTTGTGAGTTTTCTAGGGATTTCACCAAGAAAGCTTGTGATTTAAGTGGATTCCATGGGATTTTAACCAACCAACATGGTGATTGAATGGGATATAGTAAACAAATGATGTTAGGTGAATCCTAGAAAATAGCCATAAGAATCCATAAGATTCATTGATATCCCGCATAATCCCGTAATATCTTGGAGAAACCGATTTGGGTGTTCAACCAAGCATTGGGTTAATCAGTTAATCATGGTGGAAACCAATCAAATGCTACAAAAACACCAGTAAATCCCAATAGGTCACAATCCCATTTTCAACCCCAGTTGGGTGTACGAAAACGAGCGCACCGGGCTTGGCGATGTCAGCAAAGACGTGTTTCAGGGCCTGGAGCGGACCATAGTCAGAGGATCCTCATTGGAGAAAGTCAGTGATTTCTTTTCATACTGTGGATGGTTGCGAAATCCTGCACCAGTTGATAGGTGGTAAACATCCCATTATTTATAGGGTTTCAAACATCCTTTCGGTGGTTTCTCGGATTTCGCAAGCATCCACAGTAGTTTACCAAGGTGGAGTCCCCTATCAAGGTGGTAGACCCCCCAGTGATGTTGATTGGTTTATAACCCCCATGGAAAAGTATAGGTATATTATATCATGGTATATCTACCATAAACCCAAGTGAAATTGGAGTTATGTTCACCAACTTAGCGTTCACGAGCTGGGACACCACCTTGTAGATAGATAAGTTGACGCATATAAACATTAGTGAACATTTGGGTTTATGGATGAGATATCATGAGATATCTATATATTTACTGGAGGTTATCAAGCAACCTAGCTGAACCGACTGCCACCACACTGTAGTTTGTATTGGTTTGTCATCACAGTAATAGAGTTATAATGGTATAATGTTAAACACATAAGTTATCATACAGTTAACTGATTAGTTACAGTATCATATTTTTTCTGATGATTCATGGGACGATAATGCCTAGTAATGGTCCATAGTGTACTTACAAACCTCACAAACCAGGGTCATTAAGTTGTTCCCTAGTGGCCAGTTCCTCCAAACACCGGAAAAAGTATGAAAAAGTGACATGGCTGTGGAACTTGCCCATGTTCAACCCATGTTCAAAAGCTACATCATCTTTATATAATCTATATATCATCTGGTAAATTAACAGTTTGCTATTGAAAATGGTTCATTAAGTCATTAACAGTTGATTTACTGTACCTATTCCAAATGGTGATTTTCCATAGCTATGTTAGTTTACCAGAGGGGTATACATCTTTATTATGAAGAAACGTCCAATATCATGTTGCATGATCAGAGTTCAACCTGCTATCCCCTGTAGATCATACCCATGCCGCCATACCCATCTCTTGTTTTGCTGGATGTCCGCATCAACCAACAGTCCGATTCGGGTGGCCTGTCCCGATGAACCATAGAAAAAAAACATCTAGAATATTGATGATACGCATATGCTCCATGTATGGAATATTTGCAAACATTTGCCCCAAAAAACACCCAAATGTAGGTAAATATACCATACATTGAGCATATGGGATATCCCCATGTTCTTCCATAAATTCATCAACATAAAATTCAAATCCTTGTCGATATTAGCACTTTGTGTCAAAAAAATCACCATTTTGGATGATTGAATCTTTTTCTCCGGGGGGTCACTAATATATATATATATATTTATTTATATATACATACATAAACCGATATAAAAGATATTCCCATAAAGAAAGAAACTAATCATTGAAATCTCTGGAAAATCATATCGATCAATGAAAAAACCGTTAGTATCTCCGGATTCCGTCTGAAACCTTATATGTGCGACGGTCAAAACTCAATTCATGTGGTGAGGTCATGGCATCGCTTCACAAGGCCCCCTATCGCTACACACAGTCCCAGCACCCTTTTCACTAACTAGGCAGAATTGCTGCTAGAAGAGGAGGATCCAGATGAGGAATCGGATTCTTATTCCTTTTGCGCTGGTATCTCCAGGGAAATTCAAACTTTTACGTGATCACCAAGGCTGACGTCGACA
>Ga0126342_10013564_pt1 | contig 14417 bp, 4 predicted proteins | sample Cyp1metagenome_FD_92528 | JGI IMG/M metagenome (GOLD analysis project Ga0126342, IMG submission 92528) | Coral microbial communities from Lord Howe Island, Old Settlement Bay, Australia - Cyphastrea 1 metagenome | ecosystem: Host-associated > Invertebrates > Cnidaria > Coral ...
CTACATGCCCTTGAGCCGGCTCGCCAATGCGTCATGAACCCGGCCAATACATAGTTAGTATTCGTTTTGATGCTCTCACATTCGTCCGCCAGCTCAACGTGACGTAGCTGGCTCAATTTTTTTTGGCGTTTTTTTTTTCGTTGAAAAAATTGAGCCAACTCGATGCCATTGAGCTAGTTCGATGCCCCTGAGCTAGAGCGATGTGTTTGAGCGAGCTCGATGGTGCTGAGCCAGCTCGTTGCAGTTGAGCGAGCTCGCAGAAACTGCCCAATGTGTTAAATTGCCAGGTTCAGTCCCCACTGATTACTTTAGTACTGGATATGGTACCTCTGAAAAAACCCAAGATGACTGTCAAAGACATACCCCTGATGAAATTGAGCCAGCTACATGTTTTGAGCTAGCTCGAAAAAATGGAAGATTGTGGATTCCACCATTCAATTGGGGGGCATTTGGGGGGTAAGTAGTCGTCTAACTTAACACTGCACACATTTCAAAACATTTCACAGCTGTCCTTTCGATTTTCACTGCAGACGACAAGAAGAACAGTGAGGGAACTCAAACCTACCTTGGTGTCTTGGCAAGAAAAGGCCGCGTTATTGTTCAGTTGAGTTCCCACAGATCATACTAAATTTGTGTGTGTTTGCGTGTTTCTGTCACATGTTATATGTGGTTTAAACATAAAATACCTCCAAATCCATCCAAATCCAGTGCTTCATGTTGATTTATCAATGTATATCAATGTTGTTATTATGTTAATTCATATGTTATCATCATTTTTCAGATTAAACATTGCAAAATTTGCCCAGTATTCAGAAATGTCATCCTCCACAAGGCTCAATTTCCCTTCAGGTCCCCTTGAATCTCCGAGGTCTTAGGCGTTTCATCACAGCACGGAAGGAATCGACAGCTTCAGTGGCACAGCTTGGATCGGGGACACCTGGCCGCGATAAGTTAGATCTATTTGGAGTGGAGTTGAGATTGAGGTCCATTCCTTATCTGGAATCTCAGGTTGAGATCTCAATAGATCTCAATTCACCACTCCTATCCATTCCTTAGCTCAACGGTTTTCTGGTAGGCTCAGCAGTTTGTGGATGTGCTTGGTGATTTTTGATGACTTCTGAGGGCTTTTCATAGTGGAGCAGTTGGTAGGGTTCAGTTGATATAGTTGATGTCAAGTGCAGGCAGGCACAATCAAACCGTGAAAACAGACACTTTTCTACGTTGAACACAATTGGAAATCAACGGAAATCACATCATGCCGCTAGACCAAGCAGGAACCTGCAAGGAGAATATTTTGTGATCACAGTCTCATTTTGATTTCTCTCACGGGAATCCAATGTGGACACCAGGCGTCGCCGGGCGTCCTGAGAGTTTGGACTGTGTCCCGAATACATCGGAATACCTTTCGCAATCGCCTGAGGCACGAAAACCGAATGACTCCCCTCAAAGTATTCCATTCCATGATCAAATGGTGGAGCCATTTGGATGAACCAGAGCCTTGCTTGCAGTCATGGTGAGAAGCAGAGACTGCCCTTCGTACGGTTCAGTTTTGAGATTGGGTCCAGAACACTTAAATGTAGTGGCTGCATGTGGCTTCGGTTGATCCATGAGTGTCCAGAACGCTTCTGGATCGAAGCATGGACAAGAATTGACTGATGATTGAGTTCAGTGCAATCCAGCTGTCTCGTGGTCTAGCAGGCAGCATTCAAGTGGTTCCACTATAACATGGAAAAATGCAGAGCCAGGCTTCAAGCTTGTGAAGGGGAAATGAAAGTTCTCTTCGTATCGCCCTTATAGCAATTATTCACTGATTAGAACATTTGTAGCTCGAATATGATGCATTTGATCCATTGAGAAAATCATCCAAACCATTGATACTATAACTACAGAACTATGCATGAATACAACCTCAATACATTTGCATCACTACGCTTTGGAACTTTGGATGATATAAATATATATAAAGATATATGATATATTATATAAGATATTATATATCTTTATTCAGATACTTTAAGATTATCAAGATACCCAGCTAAGGATCGATCAGGTTATGCATTCTCCTTACTAGAGCCGACTCCTCAGCAATCTTAGCAATCTTCAGGGAAGTGTCCCTTCGGATCCTTTTGGCACTCAGTCGGAAGAATTCATGGACTCTGCGTGACTCTGCATGACTTTGCTACAATGTCGTAGGCCGAAGACTAGGAAATCTAGGAAGCTGGGACGAACACGCCCTGTCATGCCGTCCGAAGAGTCCGAAGAGTTGCTTAAGTCCACCGAAGTCCAGACAGACTGCAGTGAATGCAGGTCGAGGATTTTCAACTCAATGTCCTCTGCCGTCATCATCATGCATGCGGTTGTGGTGACGATGTCATCAGACGCTCGGCTCTAGGTGCGTCATGTGCATCGTTCGAGCTTGGACTTTGCTTTCACTCCAGAACATTTCAGACAGGAAGGGCCTCGACTGCTCTGTGCTGTTCTGAATAGCATATTTCCAGACAAACCCGTACTGTTGAATTTAGGACTGGGAAGTGAACAACGTGGGGAAGACGGCACCAGAGAGCTTCCACTACATGGAGATGATCTTTTTGGGTTTCTATGCCCTTGAGCTCATTCTCCGACTCTTGACACAATACGGATGGCCACGGACGAAGTACGACGTAGAAGGTGTGTGATAATTGTTTTGTATTGTGATAGATCAAGACAAAGAATGCAAAGGTCCAACTGTTCGATCACCAGGTGCATTCAGTTGTAAGAACCAAATAAAGGGACCGGCAATTCTGGGAGATCTCACAGTTTCCTTGCCTGGATAGAAGTTACATGACTCATAGATCACATTAGTATACATTAGTGACGTACTGTATTGTGTCAATGACTGTTGACTATTGCTTCTCAGGTCTTCTCAAGGGGTACAAATTGGTTTTCCGTTTGAACAAAGGGTATGGTGCGTGTACATTGTACATACTGTATATGTATATACAGTATGTACAATGTATACATACACGATATATAATATATATTTTGGCTCGAGGCACAACGAAGCTCAGGTGCTGCGGCCTAGCATGAATTCAAGAATGGCCCCCTCTCATGGGGAAAAAGAAAAGAGCTCTCAGCCAGCGAAATCCGGGCCTATACATGGGCCTTGGTGTGTGACCACCATCTGTGCTGCCTGCCTTCGGAAATCGTGGAGGATCTCACAGTCCACGTCCGTTGGATGGGATCGGAGCGTGGCTACAAAACCGTGAGCTAAGCCTGCGCAAAATGCAGGGGGATACTCTTTGAGAATCCCTGTGGCCCATTCTCCTGTGGCGGTTTTGCCAATGCTTGTGCCACGGGGCATGGAAGTGGTCAGTTGCCACTTTCGAAGTTCTGGCACCATGCGTGACATGTTCAGGAGAAGCAGGCCCGTCGGCTTCCTACTTGGAGCCCCAAAAAGGCCTTGGGAGACCTCCAAAAAGTTGAATTCCGGCCACTCACAGAGAAAGATCATCAGCGGCAGCCGCCAAATACTCGCTTTCGTTGGATCAGATGGAGGGCCTGGATGTTCGAGACCTCCAACCCCGCCTTCCAAGGCAAGGGTAATCAGCAACTCGAGGGTGAAGAGCTGGAGAAGGTTCCCGACGTCCAGCTGGCGGACTTCTCTCAAGGCAAGCGCCGCCCTGCCCCAAAGGCAATCTTGTTCGCGCAGGACGCGCGGTCCTTTGCGACCTGAGCCAGTCGGCAGGCCTGGAAGTTCTTGGCCACGGGCCTGTGACCAGGTCTCACAGGGTGGCCCGGCCATCGCACCTACCACCTGGCGCTGGCGGACCGCTTGCAGCCAAAACTGTCTCACCGATTCCTTGGACACATCTCCCCAAACGGGGTCTACCATTAAGTCCACCGAGATGGTATGGATGGTGACTTCAGGGAAGCTCTGCTGCGCCTGGTCGATGAAATGCTGAAAATCTCCGAGCCGCCGCCGGCCCGAGAAGGCATGGATGATGAACCTTTCACGCGCCATAGGTCTAGGGACCGGCCAGAAGGGCTCACGTTTGGGCCCACCACTGCTTTCTTCCAAACACATCTGCTCCATCTCTTCGAGTGAAGGTTTCCCAGATGGGTGCGGCTGACCGACTGCTTGCGCCTTGAGAAAAGGCCACGCCCGCTCATCTTGAAGGTCTCGAAGGAGGCGCTTGATGTCAAAGTCCCCGATGTTGAGGGCCTGCATGTCCTGCTCCGTCATGGCCTCCCGCAAGTAGTCCAAGGTCGCACGACAAACAGCCCAAGTGACAGGGTGTTGTTCAATGGTCCTTCTGACGACAAGCTCCACTGCTTCGTTGCCTTCATTCTCCAGAATGTCAATGTAGATCTGCTCAGCCAGAAGTAAATCGAAATCTGGAAGTTCAATGTTTTGTTGATCTGGAAGCTTGGGTCCTGCTGCCTGCAATGGTGGGAGTAGTCCATCATGCTGTTGGCATAACGCACGGTCTGCTGCGGAACCCGAACCACCTGTCGGGTTGTATCGTCTCCTGCTGCCCCAGAGTGCGACCCTGCACGAGAGAGAGTATCGCAAATGCGCGTGCAGTTTGCTGAATGTGTGGTACTCTTTCAGGCAGTGTCCGCAGCAGGTGGTATCAAACAGTGTGCGAAGCCTGGAGATGGTGCCATGCCTCTTGAAAAGGTGGGCACCAAGGCCCCCCTTGCTGCGGAAAACTTGTTTGCAGGTCATACAGGCATGGCTCACCTCATCTGATGGATTGACAGCTTCGGGAACATGAAAGTCCTCCTTTCTCACAAAGCTATCTGCTCGGGCTTCACGGAAAAGCTGCAGAAAAGCCAAATGAAAACCTTCAACTCGATGATGTCGTTGTCTCTGGAGGATCGCGTGTTCTCCGGCTCGGCGAATGAGTCGTTTCCAATACGATGGATGAAAGACCCAAATATTCTGCCAGACCTCAAAGGATTGAAGGGGATCAGGTAGTCCTGAAGCTCCTCGAAGTTGGCGCCAAGCCCATCCAAGATCATCTTGGATGAGTGTGATCCATTGAGAGTCACTGTTCAGGAGCCCCCAAGGCACCAGATCAGCACACTTGTACAAAGTGCCCAAATATCGAAGGCGGGCCAATCGGAGCAGTTCCGTGGGGCTATTGATGCCAACTTGTGTCAAGATGTCCTCATCAGTGAGGTGTTCATCATGTGCCCGTGGCAACAGTCGCCGGAACAGTCGCATAAGAGCATTGTGAATGTACTCCTTGTTCCTGTTGTCAGATGGCGTCCAGGATTCCGTGCCATAGCAAAATCTGCTCATTACAAGCGTGCGGAAGAGCTCCAGGCGACGATGTAAGGGCAGAATTGGATTCTGCAGCAGATGCTTCCTGTGCTGTGAAAAGGCCTGTTGCGCCACTGCAATCCGTCGGCGTGCCTCAACACGGCTATCGCCCTTGTGGTGCATCACGCATCCAAGATGAGTGTATTGGGCTACCACACGCACTCTGCGAGGCTCTCGTTCGCCAACAATGAGCAGGGACTTGTCGGAAGAGGGGCCGAAATATCTGATCTTCAACTTCCTGGAGCCCCGCCCTTGAAAGACAAGTAAGGCCTCTGTCTTGCCTGCCTTCAGGTTGGGCGTCAGTCCATGGGTGTCGCAAAGCTCCAGCAGACGCCCTGTGGCCTGATGGATCTTGCTTTCCAGGATCGAGGGCGATGGGTCTGAGACACAGATGCACGTGTCATCCATCCAAGTCGGACCTAAAAAGGCTCTTGTTGGAGATGGATCCTGCTGTGAACGGCCTGGCAAGCGGAGACCGGACTCATCCGGAATCATGTCCACAAAGTCCAGATCCGACAGAGTCTGTTGTAGTTTGTGAAGAAGGCTGCTCCAAAGATAGGAGAAGATGATGTCTGCGAAACAGTCTCCTGGGCGAGAGCCAAGCTGTGTCCGGCAGACGTCATGTTGACCTCGAACTGTGAAAAACGTGTCCACATGGATCGCTCGGATGGCATTCCTCATGTGAGCAGGCAATCCCGCAGCCTCCAAAGCGGTGGGCTCATCAAGCAGCTTGTGCAAATCCTTCAGCAAGTCAGTCGACATGCCCAGACGCTGTCCAACATGCATAATCAGCTCATCGGAGGTCGGTCCGCCCACAACAAGCTGTCTAAGGATGCGATAGAATGCTTCTGTAAGATCCAAATACAGCATGGCAATGTTGTGCCCCTGTTGTTTGCGAGCTCGCATGAAGGCTCGTCCCAAGTGGACTCCCAAAGTGACAGGTACTTTGGGTCTGCCTCCCAGTTGCTCCTTCTGCAGGAACTTCTCAAACAAAGTGCACTGCCGTTGACGCAGACTCCTGTGTAAGCTTTTGCCTATGAAGCTGGATACCAGAATGCTGCGATAGGCTGTGCATTCATCTTTGGGGCCCTTCGATTTCCAGATGGGGCAGAGCATCCCTCCTTTGTGGGCTAAAGCCTCCTGACCGTGGACTGTCAGCTTAAGCAGTTGGTTGAAGGTCGCTCTTGCTAAAAGCTGTGGTTTGGCTTTGCAAAAGGCCGGATGAATCTTGTCAGGGCCCGTGGCCTTATTGGGATTGACACGTCGGAAAGCTCCCTCAAGATCCAACAAGCTTGGAATCTCTTTCGCATCAATCTGAAAGTCATGGAGCTGCAGGGAGGCAAGATTGCTCCGCCAGATTTCACGTTGCTGTACTCTATCCATCCTCACACCTCCCTCCATTTGGCGGAAGAATTCCAACCAGACTTCAACCATCTCGCTGGGGAGACTACACACCTCGCCAGCAGCATTCCGAATGTACGGCAGTGTCTGGACCTTGAGCTTCTTGAGGTTGGAGGGTCCCAGGATCGGTCTCAGTTCACGCAGAATGTGACTGGCTGGGGCATCTGCTGGCATGTCCATGAACTTGTCCTTGATGTGGCTCTGCTTTGCTTTTTTCAGAGTGTTCCTCAAATTCACCGCAGCTCTCCTGTAGTTGGCCACCAAGCGGAGGTTGACGCATCCCAGGTAGTTTTGGTAAGACCAGTAATGTTCACATTGACCTGGGGGAGAGCTGCCATGCTTCCAAGCTCGGAAAACGACGCCCAATCTCTCATCATTCCGGCGTCTTGCAAGGGCCTTGAGACTCTTCCTGATGCTCAGTTTGTCATCACGAAGCAACCACTCCTTCTCCGTGATATAGGGCTTCTTCGGTTGGGTTTTCGACAGTGGGCAGGCCGTACGTAAGCCTGATACCACATGTTGATTGAAATCATTGACCTGCTCTTCAATGTCAGTATCCCATGTCTTGGGGTGGTAACTCTGGAGAACTTGTTGGACCATTTGCTTCTCGATGCGATGGGGATCAAACCCCAGGCCCTGCTGTCGTCGCCGTGGTCGCTGTGGGACCCTGCATGTCCAGATCAGATGGACAGCCGTGGGTTCATGATCCCAATGAGATGTACCCAGGTCAAAGTCGGAGACAACCCTTGAGAGACTGCAAGCATCAACAAAATGTCGCGACAGCAGAACATAATCAATGCAGTGATGATGCACTCCTGTAGGATCTGTCCAGGTGGCAGTGTCGCCTTGATGCGCAGCTGTTGTGCAGGGAAGGAAGAGGTCCTGTTCGGTCACAAATCTACGGAAAAGTGGAGTGTTGACTGAGTCAGACAGGCCTTCAGCGAAAACTGCGACATCATCCCTTCCCCCCGGCGCTGCATTGGCGTCAATCATGGCAATGAGTTGTTCTCCTGCATCACGGCTGTGCACAACTTCTGACAATTCCGCCCACCATCTTTCCCGTTGGTCAAGAGGAAGTCCGGACTGCGGTGCATACGCCACAAGAAGCCAACATTGCCAGATGGGGGTCTCAACCCGAGCAAGGAGTATCCTGGGATCCTTGTGGACAACTTGAATCTCCTGTCTCTCCAGGAAGATGGGCTTCTTGTTGATATAGCCATATGGTTGCGCTAAGTTGATCCACAGCTCAACACCTTGTTGGTGCTTTTGGCAACCCGAGCTGAGGCGAAGGACCTTGTCAACACATGAGCAAAATTCAGGAGATTTTGACTCTTGTACACCCAGGAAGTTGAAGTGGAAGTCAATGAACTGTCGACGTAGAAAGTCAATCTTGCCACTGCAACCTTCAGGAGATGCACTAAGTGAGCCAACATTTGCTGTGCATGCGCTGATACTCAGAGTGAAAGCCTCCCATGTCACCCCCACATTGGTCTCATCATGTTGTGCGTTCACGCCGACATTCTGAGGGTCAGGAAGTCGAGGAGGTGGTGCATGAAGGCCGCTTCCGCAAAACTTGGGAAGGTCATCCCCTGGATCCAGAACGAGCCAAAGAGAGTCAATGACTTGGCTCCAATGTCTCATGCTGATGCTCGGTCGTGGACAGTAGAAGCTTTTCTCTCGCTCTGCCTTTGCAAGCCAGTCACACATCTCGTTCCAAACTTCACCAGAGTGTCCAGGAACATGGGAGTATTGCATGCCATGGGGCCCCAAAGCGGCCTCTAGCGCTTGAAACGACCCTCGAAGGATCTTGAAGGTCTCATCAGGTTGCGCAGTGCCAATGTCACCCGATGCTTGGCCCAGAGTTGTGCATGAATCTGATCTGAAGCAAGTTGGGATCTTCCAGTTTTGGCTTAGTCTCCACAACGCTGACCATGAAAGAGCTTCACGCTCCGCAACATCTGCTCCAACTCGGTTCGCTCCCAGATGAGCCTTGTGGTGGGCCTCGTAGATGACAGGGTGTGCTGTCCACCCGATGAAGCGTAGACCAGGAGGTTCATACCTCTCGCCTAAAATAACATAGGCCCATGTGTCACCTGTGCCCTCTTCCTCTGCTCGAAGCGGGGCGAGGTGCTTGGCCGAGCCCAGTGAAGACCCATCTGCGTAAATCAGCAAGCGGTCCAATTGGTGATTTTGAAGATCTGGGTCACAGGCGTTGATTGCGTCTCGGAGCACCTGCGGTATGTCAAGCCCATCAAAATCAGATCGTAAGCATTGCTGGTGCGACTCAAAGAGGTGCATGAGGTCCTGTGTGGTGATACCCAAGTCAATCATGCAGGAGGTACGAACTTCCTGCGGCTTCTGAAAGAAAGGCTCGTGTCGATCAGAACGATATTGTGCCTCGGGCCAAGTCGCCTCCCTAATGATGTGTCGAGGTCGCTCCATGATGGCCACTTGCTGGTCGATGAAGTTGATCTTGTAAACCGAAAAATCCAAAACTTCCTGCGATTCAATCACCGCTGGCCAAAACCCAAACTGATAAAGAAGGCCCATGAGCTCGTGCTGCTCCATGATTCTATCAGCTGAGTGGACAATGATGTCAACTTCGTCGTCCTTGTTCAAATTGACCAAGACATAGTCAAAAACATCTGACGTCACCTCCCGTGGTTGGAGACAGACCAAGGTGTTTCGTTCAGGACAAAGGACTGGCAGTACATGAAGTCCCCATTGACTCATTTCTTCTTCTGCTGCTCGGTTAGATGCGGAGGAAAGTGTGACAAAGTCTGGGTGTGGTTGGGGACTAAGCATCCACTTGATCTTAACCGCAGTCATAGTTGAATCGTTCAAGTCTGGATCATCGATATCAATTTCACTGGGGAGTGGCCACTGCTCATGAGCCACCGAAGCAGTTGTTTGGCGCTCACTACCCCATGCGTGATGAATCAGAGCTGACAGCTGTAATAAAACAGGTGCCGCAGCCTGTTGCTGCATGTCTTGAAAAGTCGGTCTCTGCATGATCCGAACTTTAAGTCCATGTCCATCCCGTGCTGGGAAAGGAATGCCTTGGAAAATTTCATAGTTGCCAAAATGAACTGAGCATCGTGCGGGTGAGCCTGGAAAAAGGCATCGACCACCCAAACCCAGGGCCAGAAGGAGTTGATCGTAGTGAAGGATTTCTGGCGTTGTCATTGCAAGCTGAAAAACTGGTCCAGGATGATTCAGTGTTAGATCATACCCAGTAATCAGACTGGTGGAAAACTGATCAAGAGGATTCTGGATGACCAGCACATGGGCATAGTCCACGTTGGCAGGATGTGGCTCCACAACATGAATCGTGATGGGAGCTCCCGGGAGGGCAACATCCCACCAAGCTTGTCGGAGATGAGCTTCCCACTGGGCAAAGTCATCGTAAAGACGCACGACACGAGGTGCACGGCAGTGATGAAGCGCCATATTGTGCTGATCCACGAACCATGTAATGATCATTGTAGATGCACTTTCACCCTCCCAACTAAAGGCCGTTTGTTGCCACGCATGATATAGGTCTTGAACGCGCTCAGGCATGGAGCCTATAGCCGGTGCACCGGGGTCAAATGCAGGGGCATCAGGATTGAAGACAAAAGCTGTGCCCTCACAACGTGCCGGTGCTGATGAAAGGTCTTGACCCGCTTGTGGTGCAGAAGGTTTTCTCCATCTCGAATGGGGCCGCTGCATGAGTTCCATGTGGTCGGACTCTTCCGTCGGAAAGATGAGCGGCCTGATGTGGATCGTGAGGCATACTGCACGAGGAATCTCTTCGATGTCAACCAGCCCAAAGGGAAAAGCACCTAGTCTCACTGAGCATATCTTGGTCTGGCAGAAGACTTCCAGGTCGGCTTTCCTGAGAACCATGTTGCGACCCATCATGTCCGGCAGGGAGTGGGCTTCATGCTCAATGGAGGTTCCACGGTGATCAGAAGCTTCAATTGAGATGATGCCCACATTCATGTTGGGTTGAGGAGCTTGCTCAATGATAACGTGGGCCAGCACGCACTGAAATCTCGTGCATTGGGGGGAGGGCTGAACCACATGAATGATGATGTCATTCTCTTGCTCCTCAGTGATTTCCCAAAGTGCCAGGATTTCTTCTGCCCATTGATGAGGATTGTCATAAAGTTTCATTGGGCGTGATTCTCTGCAGTGGAGGCGGTGCTGCTGGTGGATATTCCACGTTTCAATATAGGCAACTCTTCCTTCTTCCTCACACTCAACAAAGGCCTCTCTCTCAAAAAGGCTGGTCAGGCGTCTTTGATCATCTGGATGAAAGCCCCTGTGGAAATTGGTGCGCCGTGGAGCTGGGACTCTCCTTGGTGGCTCGAGAGGTACAGGATCAGGAGGAAGAGGGTCCGTTTTGAGCTCCACGACCTGAAGTTGCTGACCAAAACCATGGATGGCTTGTTGGAGTTGCGTAACTGATCTCTGAAAGAAGCTGCTGGCATCATCTGAAGCATTTGAAACAGTGGCATTGTCCTCTATGGCAGCATCCGACTCCGAGATGCACAGTTCCAGCATGTCGGCATCTCCGACAAAGATCTTGACATAATCACCGTCCAAGAAGTTCATAGGAGATGTGTCTCGCTGCGGGACCACAATGTTGTTGCGCCACATGTGACATATGTCTCCAAATTCAGCCAGAACTCTTGTCAGACCCAGAAAATGAAAGAAGGATGCACGATCCGTGGCATACGGCACCCAACGAACGTATCTGCGGAACGGTGTAGGCTGAACGTCGTTGTCAACATGTAGTTCCAGATCCAAGAGAACGAGACGCTCAAAGGGGGTCGGTCTGCCCTCTGTGGTCCGTTGCAGCAGAAGTCCATGCAAATCAACTTGCACATAATCCAGGGGTCGGTGCAGTACAAGGTGAAGTCGTATGATGTCTAAGGACTCAATATCAAATTCCCTTGCTGCGAGCCTGTAGAGCTCAGTTTGATCATGCCAAGGAAGTTGTATAGAAATGGACCTGCCATCCAGTGAGAAGATCACAGTCTGGCGCCAATCCTCAGCTTCGCTTGAAATGGAGATGGACCTGGATGACAATGAAGAATCTGTACTGCTTCTTGAGCTTCTCCCAGAGGACGAAGACAACACTGCATCTTGAATTGTCAGTGAGCTGGCCATGAAAGAAATTGCATCCTCTGGGCCTGCATGGTGATCAGCAGGCCTTGGTCGTTGCGTCTCTGGAGAATCTGCATCAGGAGCAGAATTCCATGCATGCGGAGGGTGCTGGAGTTGTCTTTGTCTCACTCTTCGCTCAAAGTTTTGCTCTTGCTCAGCCTCACTAAGAGCAGGAGGGATTCGCAGATGGAGACCAATGCCATGATGAAGCTGATGTTGGTGTCCATCTAGCAGTAACAAATGCCCTGAATGAAGCGTGCAGTCTCCAAAACCTGATGATCTTCTTTCTTGACAAAGTTCTGCGACTTGTGCAGCTTGTAGCACTTCTGCAGTGTCAACTTGTCGAGGAAAGGAATGAGCACATTCAGAGAACCTTGTAGTCGGATCCATGATGTGCACTGTAGTGATAAGAGCCGCTGCCCTGTCAAAGGTAGCACGTTGGTGAACGATGGCAGTCGCAGCAGCATCTGGAAAGATCTGATGTGGGGACGCAGGCCGAACAATGGTGACATCAAAGGGAATAGTGACATCGATGTAGTCTTCCCAGATCAGGCACACGTCTCGCTCCCATTCCAGCACGTCCATGTCAAAACGCAGGAGCCGAGGTTGAGAATGGTGAGGATGAACAGCATGATCAATAAAGTACGATGTGACATACACAACCGGTTCATCATCGTCTGCCTCATGCCGTCCTTCTTGTTGTAGAAGTTCGAAAATGTCTTGAGCCCACACAGGTCGTGGATTCAGACCTCTCACAAAAATGCCACTTGATGAATCTGAAGTCGCAATGAGGTCAAAGGTTCTGTGGCTGGACTCTTCATCCTCAAAATTTGGGCGGCTCCATGGCGATGTCCTTGTAGAAAAGGATTCCAGAGAACCAAAAGTGTGGTACATTTGAAAGGAGTCTTCGCAACCTATCCATACGTCCACAGGCTCAGCAAAACCCACATGCAGAGCTTTGGTTCTTGTCCTTCTCGAAGGAGATTCAAGTTCGAGTATTGAAGGGCGACCACCATGATAGGAACTCCATGGGGTAGTCCAGGAGGAAGAAGACGCAGCTGTTGGACCGGACAGTTCACTTGCAAGCCCCAAAGCAAGGTCTCTGGCCTTCCATTCAGATACAAATTCTTCTTTGAGCAGTGCTCTGTTGTGCCATTTGATGATGTGGCCTGGAGTATCCACACTCCAGTGGCGACAAAGCCCTAGACTGTCATACGAGAACGTCATGGACAGCCGGGCAAGGCAAAAGGCGGCTTGGACGAAGAATTGGAATCGTCCAGCTCGCCCACCTCCATAGCTTGCTCCCCATGCTGGGAAGTACGCTGCCTCTTCGCCGCATTCTCCTCCACAACAATGGCGTCTGCCTGTTCCTTCATCTGCTGTAAGGACGCAGACAGTGTGGCCAACCCTTCGTTGATCTTGCCCGCGGAGAGGTTCGCTGACTCCTGTCCATCTGTGGGGTCGTCGTCCTCGTCCTTGATCTCGATGGTCAGCTTGCCCGCGACGAGCTGGGACTCCGCAGCTTGGCTCTTTGCTTGCGCAAAGCTTTCCTGAGCTTCCTGAATCCTTGCCTGAAGTCCTCTCTCTTGCGTCTGAAACAGGACCGTGTAGTCTTGCCACGTCTTGACCGCTTCTGAAAGAAAATTCTTCCATGACGCAATCAGATTGATGCGGGCTTGAATGGCCTCCTCGACTTCTGCCCGTGCAATGCCAAGTTGTTTGACACCGCTGTGCAAGTCCTTGGTGGCCCTGGCTCCCTCTTTTTTGGCCATCTTTTGCATTTGATGCCTCATATCTGCAGGGAGTTCTGATTGTCTGGCTCTGGCCATTTCGATGAATTCCATCTGTTCCGAACTCATCGATGCCTGTGGTGGGGCCGGCGCTGAGAAAGGCGGTGCTACCGGTGCCATCGTCTGTGCCAATTGCGGCGGTGCAGGTGCCACTGGTGGCATGGGTGCAGTCATCGGCTGCATGGGGGGCTGCATCATCATGGGTTGTACCATTGGTGCCATCCCAGCATAGCCCGGCCAGGGCATCGGGGGCGGCGGAAGAGGCTGACCCTTCCCAAAGCTGTGAGCTGGAGGGAATGGCATCATAGGTGTCCCCTTTCCTTCTTGGGCCGTGCTCCGTGGCGTCTTCGCACCCTTCGGTTTCCGACCCTTCTTTGGTGTGTGGGAGCGGCTCTGAGATCGATCTCGGCCTCCCCAATTCTGTTGGCCCTCCCAGCCCTGATTGTAATTCCATCCAGTGGTATACATCTCTTGAGATCTCTGTCCACCAGACTGGTGGACATATGTCCGATCCAAAACCACCTGCCATGGCTGCTGGCAGACATGACAGTGACTCGCAGAGTGCTTCCTGAGTTGTTTGCACCCAAGGCAGCGCCACGGAGTGTGATCCGACATTGTAGCTGCGATGAGGCTCAAGAAGATCTCGTCCTTTGAATGGTGGTGGCGTAGCACCTGGAAAATGTTCCTGAGACGCTCTTGCGAAAGATGAAGTATTCCTCGACGATGAAGGAACCACAATCTCCTTGCAGTAGCCCGTCTCCTGC
>Ga0126342_10013565_pt1 | contig 14416 bp, 11 predicted proteins | sample Cyp1metagenome_FD_92528 | JGI IMG/M metagenome (GOLD analysis project Ga0126342, IMG submission 92528) | Coral microbial communities from Lord Howe Island, Old Settlement Bay, Australia - Cyphastrea 1 metagenome | ecosystem: Host-associated > Invertebrates > Cnidaria > Coral ...
GATTCTGGCTTTCTGCTTATTTTCACACACCTTTTTCACCAAACTAGATCTGTAAATTGCAAAGAACTTTGCGCCGAGGTGCCATTACGGGCACGCAGGGCGCAAGACATGAAATGAAATGAATGAAATGAAATGGTTGGTTTGAAAATCTCAATCTCTGTTAATTCTTTGATCACACCGCTATTGTAGAGCATTATGGCAAAGAGTGGCCAATGAACTCTTCAACGAATCATGATCTTATAACCATCATTATAATTCCTTTATCAATTTTATCCATGCCCCATCTGGATCCATGTTCGGGCACATCTGATATTTTCATACTGACAATGAATGGAAATGAAAGTACATTAAGTCCTGGTTTTGGGTTTTTTCACATGGGTCCAGTAATTTTCTGAGCCTTCATATCATTTCATATCCCATTTGACTATAAATCATGATATAGTTTTGTATCACTGTCAATCACTATAAATGACTATATCCCATTGCTGTCTATAGCTATTTATAGTGACTATATCCCATAGCTGTTTTCTTTCACTATAAATCACAATTTTTGCTGGTTAAATCATGAAAACTGTACTGGTTAAGTCACAAAAACTGTTGGCGAAACCATCATGGACCTGCTGGTCAAGGCACAAGACATGCTGTTTTTTTACGGCTTAAATCACCATTTTTGAATGGCCACACCGTTACAGCATGATTTTTATGAGTCAATTCAGAAAAAGTCGTGGTTTTGACTGGTCTAATCAGCATTTTTTTTAGCATGTTTGTTGGTTTAAAGCATGTTAAACCATGTTAAACCATGTTAAACCATGATTTTTGTTGGTTTAAACCATGTTAAACCATGGATTTTTTACTGCTTGTTGAGCTTGGCTCCTGAGTTTTCTTGGTGAAGCCCTCATTTCGCCGTGTCGAGGTTGGCCGACGGCGCCCTGGCCTGGCGCCAGGGCCTGGAGGCGTCGCAGGAAACGCTCTCGGAGGTCAGGGGGAAGGTGAAACGTCACTTGGCGATGGAAGATGAATGGTTTTTAGATGGTTACCCTCTGGTAAATAAACATAGACCCTGAGAATCGCCAATTTTTAATGGAAACTAATCTTCCAACCCCTATCTGGCAGGGTCTATGTTAATTTACTGGAGGGTAATATCAATGGTTAATGGTTAATATATGTTAATATGATTAATGGTTAATGGATTAATATATATTAATATGGTTAATATAGACAATATAGACAATGGTTTATATCAATTTTAGATGGGTTGAAACCAGCAACCTTTATATCCAATGGTTATGAATGGAAACCATGGATATATGAAATGGTTGATTATGGTTAATGGTTAATATGATTAATGGTGGCATCCCTGGGAGATTTTTTTTTTCCTGGAAGGCTGGTAGTGATATAATCTGGTTGGTGGTTTGGAACATGTTTTTTTTTCCCCATGTATTGGGAATGTCATCATCCCAACTGACGAACTCAGATTTTTTAGATGGGTTGAAACCACCAACCAGTAATGGTTGATTATGGTTAATGGTTAATATGATTAATTGTTAATACCAATGGTTAATGGTTAATGGATTATTGCAATTGATGCTTAATATTCTTAATGATTAATGGATTATGGATAATGGATTAATGATAACGGATGGCGTGATGGATGGAAGATGATATGGTTGGAGAGTGATGGCTGGATTTTTTTCACTGATGGCGTTGATGATCCATTACCACAATCCTAATGCTTATATAATGGATTATTAGAATTACTGGTTAATATTACAGTATTAATGGTTAATGGAATGTCATAATGAATGGTTAATGGATTATGAACATCACTTTACTTATGAAAATGGATTATGAACATCACTTTACTTATGAAAATGGTTGATCATGGTTAATGGGTTATGAAAATGAGGCTAGTAATAATTAATGGAACATGGAATTAATGGAAATTTACATAACTTAACTGATGGATGGAATAATTAGCAATGGATTATGTTAAACATGTTAACCCATTGGTAGTGTTAACAACAGTGGATTATTAATATTTATTAATGGTAATGGATTATTAATGGTAATGGATTACTAATTAATGTTCACATTACATATAATTAGTGGAATCATTCGCAATACTAATGGTAATAATTCCTATAGTAATACTATTTGTAATTTTACATGTTAATCTCAATTAATATTACTAATGGATGTTTAACCTTATTAAATTATTATTATACTGTACCATTGGATGGATTGTGTTGTATGTTAATAATGTTAATAATGTACTACTACCAGTGAATATATAATATGATAATTCTGATTAATAGCTTATTCCATCACAATGATACTAATAATTTGACAATTGATAGGTTAATAATCATGGACTATTAATTATTAATTGTCATATTAGTATCGCTATTACTATATAATGAACCATTGATTATTTATGTTAATAATTGGTTATTACTATGATGTAATATGTATGGACGGATCCATGATTAGATTATTTACTAGTTCATGCATCCATAATCCATAGTGAATAATGGCAATGGACTAATTATTTACGGATGATTTGCTATTACTACTATGAATGATGGATGGATGGATTATTTATAGATTATTGATGGATGATGGATTATTTACGGATGGATCCACTACTATTACTCTTCCAGATGGGGATGATAGTGATTGGTTTAATGGGACTCAACAATGAGATGAAATTAATTATGATGGATTATTCTTGAAAATATTGCCATAGCAATGATGTTTTTTTTTTTTAATGAGAACTTTAATTCTTGTAATCTACGACATTAGCAGAGTAAGTACAGAAAAGTGTATTCAAACTACTGTAGTAACTAACGGTGGGGTAGTATCATAGTAAACATCGTGACATATAGTGTATGAACTCTAATATGGTCCAGAAGCATGATGAAACCATGTAAATTAGTATAGAATTTTGGTATTGAAATGAATAAACTAGTGGGAGGGGTTGATTGGGGATCTTCCCAGTAATCAGTATGACACCCAATTGCTATTTGGAACACACCCACTCATAGTAGATCAGCATCGGAGAAAAACCAGTAGCATAAACATAACATCGAAAAAAAAAACATATTTAAAAATTTTTAAAAGAAACAACTTTGGAATGGTGACATATTAGTTTTTTAAAAAATTAGTAAGGGGAGGGGTCAGGTAGTAACGTAATAGTTTTATATGGTAAGACCGTAAGATCCGTCAGCCCAGAAAATAGTGGTATATCCAAAAGTAAATTGAACACATATCTGGTTGGTGGTTTCAAACATTTTTTATTTTCCATGATATATGGGATAATCCTTCCCATTGACTAATATGTTTCAAGATGGTTAAACCACCAACCAGAAATGATCATCAAAGTAGAGTTGGGAGTAACTTTTCTGCCTGAAATTAGGGATGAGTTTATGGGATTTTTGGACCCTGGTGAAACCTGAGATGGAACACCCTAAGGTAGGCTTTGGAAGATGAGTGTATTGGAAACTGCATTTTTTTTGGTTGAATGTTTATTTTCAGAAGTGTAGAGTTATACCAGTTTGTGCTTCGTGGACAGAACCGGTTACAGTTGGCCCTTCTGCACCCCAGTTGATCTAGGAATGTAGGATGGACTCCAAACATGACGAGGAGTCCAATAGAAAAAATCCGATCCCGTTTTTGAGGGTTCCATATCCCCCGAATATCCCCTAATGCCGATTTTTCGCCTGTGAGACATTCATTCATTTTGCTCACCCCCATGCGAAACGGGCTGCGTTTTTTCTGGTGAAAGTCCGGCATTTGTTGAGTAATGTTGAGAAAACATATGATTTTTTCCACTTGGGCTTGGGAATCGGAAGAAGTTGATGATAGTTGCTGGTTTTTTTGGCCCTTTGCCTTAAAGCAAAAGTTTTCAAGAAACGTAGACAACATTCAGAAAGATCAGGTGTCAGGTGACTTTCCACGGGGAAAAGACACCCTGGATCCGAAAATCAGCAGCGCAGGGTGATGGTCCAAGGGGAGTTTGTTCCCAGAAAAAATCGCAGGGACCACCCACCAAGGAAACCTATGGAATTAATTAAACCAAGATCATGATTTCTGATACTTGGTGCAGTTGGGTTCAAAATCAATTCGAGAAACTGGTACATTTGATATTTTGTGACGAATGTTTCAAGTCACTGTAGCTTTGCCAAGCGGTCGCAGTGATACGTTTTCGATTCCAAAATCCTCCAAAGTAGGGGACTTGAGGGTTCTGGCACAGAACTCGTTTCAACTTGGTTTCTTGAGGCTGCAGACCATAGTGTGGTGGATCCTAGAAAGTCTCTGCGAACTGCCCTGACAGCTATTGCCATAGAGGGGAAGATAGCCGCAACAGAACGAGCTTTTGCGTTGTTTTTTGCTGTGGAGGTGACAGGGTTGTGACTTGGGGCGATACAGACTGTGACAGCTCTAGAGTCCAAGATCGGCTCAAAGGTGTCCAGCAAGTTCGAGCGACTATAGTCAGCGCATTTGCTGCACTCCTGGCAGATGGGTCAGTCGTGACTTGGGGCGATCCAGATTGTGGTGGTGACAGCTCTGAAGTCCAGGATCGGCTCCAAGGTGTCCAGCAGGTTGAAGCCAGTGGAAGCGCGTTTGCTGCGATACTTGCAGATGGGTCAACCGTGACTTGGGGGGATCCAGATTATGGAGGTGACAGCTCTGACGTCCAAGATCGGCTCAAAGGTGTCCAGCAAGCTCAAGCAAGCCATGGTGCATTTTCGGCAATTCTGGCAGATGGGTCAGTTGTGACTTGGGGCGATGAACATTCTGGTGGTGACAGCTCAGCAGTTGCAGGCCAGTTTGCCAATGTGTAGTCATGTTGTGGCCAAAGTTTCCCTTCAGCCCAGAATCCGACAGTGTTTTGAGTTGCTCCCCATACAGCTGATCGACGGTCACCGGGGTCATCGATCCATCTGGGATATCTGGGATCCGGTCGAGTCAGGATGTGAACAGCAACATCATTCATCACCTTGCCACAGCATGGAAAAGATGGTTTGCCATGGTTTACCCATTAATGTATTTTCTTGTTTCTAACCCACTATTTGTCTCGGAAATTGAAACCATTGGGTTATCCTTTCTCGGGCTGCTTATATGCTCCAATGAACACCGTCTACACTGTAATTTTGCGGAGATTGCGCCATTCTTTTTCGTAGAAACCACAGGTAACCACAGGTGACCACCATATAGCGAGTGTATTTTACAAAATGTGTTCAAATGTAATTAATTTTATAATAAACCTAGGTTTGCGCCTGCGTGACGGTGATTCTTAATTACTAATTTCAATTGGTCCATAATTGGAGATCCACACCATATATCACCAAAAATGGGGAATCTATGGGAAATCTTTCGGGGAATATGTTAACTATTATTTTGGACATATATCACATTATGGGATATTATGGGAATCTATGGGGAAATCTTTCGGGGAATATGTTAACTATTTTGGACACCCATCTATGGGAAATCCAAGCTTGTTGGGACCATAACTGGGACCATATCTGTGTTCTTTGAGGTGGCCAATCCCAGCTGGAAACACAACAAGGCACCGGTCAACGCTTGGGTGTGCAACAAGGGGATGGGTCGACATTTCAGGCCACAGATCCAGTTTGCTATGCAACATGGCCATAGAGAGTTCGATGATTCACCATGATTTACAACTTTTTTTTTTGAAATGGTGATAGCTGCCATAGTTTTTTTTTCTCCCAGAGGCATCATCGGATTAGCATCCCGTGTCACCATGGTTGATGCAGTTTACCACAATGCAGTTTACAGGTAGTTTCCCACGAAGATAGAAAGGTCCTTTACCATGCTTAGCACCACCTCTTTTCGTGTCGGATTTTAGGTTTCTATCCTTGTGCGGGTTGCTAGTTTGATGGAGAGAGAGAGAGAGAGAGAGAGAGGCTGCAAATTGACCTCTGGGGGGGCCACTGTCGCATGAAAAACATCCAACCCCGCCCCGCCCGCTACCATCAGGTTTTGGCAGGTTTCAGGTCTGATGATTTCCCAGTCATTCCTATTTTTGGGGGTTGAACTACCGATCAATGGATGGGTTTTGGGGAAAGCCTGGAAACCATGAAATTCACCATGAATCATAGGTTTTTTTTACCCCCGATTGTTGAACCCCGACAGAGATAGGGGAAACAAAAACCATCACTATTTCAGTACGGCGTCACTTATTTCCTATCCTGGTTGGTGGTTTGGAACATTTTTATACATTTCTTATTTTTCCATATATTGGGAATTTCATCATCCCAACTGACGAACTCCATCATTTTTCAGAGGAGGCTCAACCACCCTGTCCGATGCATTTAGGTCAGATCGTGCAGCTCCAGGGAGAGATTCCCAGTTGCACGACCATCTCAAGGCCCGTAAGCAACAACTCCCCACTGGCTGTAACGGGCATGGTGTCGGGCCTTATTTTGGGCGTAAGATGGTGGCTATATGGGGTTTTCTAAGTCATGGGGGTACCCAAATCATCCATTTTGTTGGGGGATTTTTCTTTCCAGCTATTGGGGCATCCCCATTTTTTCCCATTTTAAGAAACCTCCATATAGCTTTTTAAGTCCTCCCAAAAAATTGTGAACACCATTTCCCCAACCACTTGAATTCATCTGAATTCATCAAGATTCTGCTGTTTGAAAAGTGTGATTTTGCCCTTTGCCAAGAGGCCGCCGAAGGCCGCTACAATCAGTCGAGTAGGTCTTTGGAGGCGGTGATGGGAAGGGTTGTGGGTAAACTACGCGCAGAACAGGTGCATTGCAATATATTGCAATTTTAACATGAAAGCCAAAGGTTGCCATAGTCACTCAGGACTGTCACATTTTTGTCATTTTTTTTTCCGAATCACCCGTTATTAAATATTATTAGACCATATTAATCCATATATTCATCCATATATCATATTTTTTAAATATAGACATTAACATATATAAACATATATCCATACGTTGCTGTAGGGTGTGCTACGGACGTTGCGCCCTGCTGTAGCGCCAAGCTGGGGCCGCCAGGATGCAGCCAAGCAGCGGAAGGAGCTGCAACAGCAGCAGGGGGAGCTGCAACAACAGCTGAAGGCGCAGCCACCAGAGTCACCAGAGACCTTGGATTCAATGGATGCGAAATCCTGCACCAGTTGGTAAGTTGGTACCCTCTGGTAAACGGTTACAAAAAGCTATTGAAAAACCACCATCTTTAAATTCGGTAAATCAACTATCAATTGCCATTTTCAATAGCAAACTGTTAAATTACCAGAGGGTAAACTTTAAAAAAACACGGATTACTAGATGGCTAAGCTCTCGGAGATTGCGATGGAGAGAAAGAGAGAGAGAGAGAGAGATGGGATGGTTACCATTTACCAACTGGTGCAGGATTTCGCAACCATCCACAGAAATGTTTATCAAAAAAGTGGTTTTCTTGGGAAAATATTGACTTGGAAACCGTGGGATTTTCCCATGAACTATGGTATTTTCACATGATTTTCTCAACATTGATGAGGCTATGGCATCCCAAAATGCAATCATTCGATCTACCCTCTGGTAAACTAACATAACTATGGAAAATCACCATTTTCAATGGGTAAATCCACTATAAATGGCCATTTTCAATAGCTACGTTAAATTTCCAAAGGGTATATAATATATTAGTCTTGCCCCCAGGCTACTGCACCAGGGTGATCTGATGGAGAGAGATGAGAGAGATTTTTCGAAACTACCACGGTTGAGACAGGATTTTTCCCAATTCAAAGGGCTATGTTAGGGTATCGCCCGTTGGACCAATCCGCATTTCTCAGGGCGAAGCTTCTTGATGCCAGGGAGAATTGACGAAAAAATGTTTCGAGACCAACTCAGGGGGTTCTGAATCCTCAAAATTCTGATTCTAATTCATACACATCAAGACCCAAGTACCAATAAAAATAGGTCAAGGTACTAAACATATCTAAACATATCTAAATGTACTAAAAGTATGGGCAAAAATGCCAATTTTTACGGGTACTTGGAGGGTTTCATACATCTTCTAGTTCCATGGGCCATGTTTCTTAGCCTTCCGGTGGCTTCCCAAGTCAGGCAGCACACGGAAAGGAGGCGGAGCTCAGGAGCCCTCCGTTGCGTTGCAGCGATTCGGGGGCGTTCTCCCGACTCGTTGAAGCCATGGCCCAGTCGAAATAGTGGATTTATCCATTGAAAATGGTGATTTTCTATATGCTGGGCCATTGCTTTTAATACTTTTATGGTATAGTTTTAGATACAGTATAGTCAATACATAGTAGGTAAAAGTTAATAGTTTATACTTTAAGTTAATAGTCATGTTACTTTTACATACTTTTACCAGAGGGTATATAGTTTGGTGATGAACCCAAATCCGCGAAAGCAGAAGTCTTTTCTGTAGAAGAGGATGAAGGGGTCCCAGCTCAGACGGGCCAAGATTTCAGGGTCGGCACTTTGAAGAAAAGCCAGAATCCGAGGTCTTAAACTTTGGCCGAGGTGGATCATGAACCCCAAACTTACGAAAGTTGTCATGGAAGTTGGTGGAAAATGTTGAAGATGTCGGGAAGAAACCGATAAACCGGAGAATTGAGATCAAGAAGATGGATTTCGCATGGAATTTGCGGGACGAAATCCAGTTTTATTCCTCCCAAAAACTGTGGCTGCACGGGGGTACCATCCAAGAACTCACCAGGAGACAGTTGAAAGCAGCGCAGTGGCTGGGCTGACGGATGCTGACCAGCCATCGTGAAGTTAGATGGATTAGACAAATCAATATGTTCTCTATAAATATTGAAAGAAACATATATCTGATAGATAGATATATATATATATATATATCAGATTATATATATATATATCTCTGCAATTTGCAAACAACATTGTAAAATGACTTTGCAGAAAGAACACCATTCCTCAATGTATGCAACAACCCTCTGCAAAAAGTGTGATCATTGATTGACAGATAAGTCGCATTTAAAAAATATGCAATTTGAACAGGCACCAATTCACACAATATGTTCGCTATAGATAAATGAAAGAACATTAAATAAACAAACAATACTTGTAAAATGACTTTGCACACGGACCACTATTCCTCAATATATACAACAACCCTTTGCAAAAAATGTTGCATTCTTTGAAAGATGTGTAGCATTGCCCGCCAATTTCAGGGAGAACCCTCCTATATATGTAGTGAATCAAGTCAGGAATCATAGCATTCCTCTAGGAAAATGTAGTATAATGTTTTGCAAGATTGAATTTCGTGTTTAATTGCTACAACATGGTTTTGACAAGAATGAAATCTTACCGTCAGAGGGCCCTTCAAACCTTGCAAAATCTTTGTCAATAAAGTGGCACATTCATTGAACCATGTTTCTTATATTTAAAAGTGTAGATTCGGAAGTGTGCAGCATTCCTGTAAGAAAGTGTAGCAAGAGCCTACTGTAGATTCCATTGAGGATGCAAAAGCCCTTTAAAAGAGATGTTTGTTTTGTTGTGAAGCAAGAGCAGCACCAACTTTGGTAATATGCCTTTCAAAGAGTACAGCTATTCTATGGAGATATTGTATGCTTTTAAAAAAGGTGCTATGTGACTTTCAAAAGATCTTCAAAATGTGCAATACCTTTTTTTTTAACAGTAGAGTATTGCTTGAAACAATGCAAAGCAAACGTTTTGCTGTAAACAAGTACTACATGCCTATGCAAAGATTGCACTAACATAATGTTTGGAATATCTCTTTCAACCTAGTGCAGCACTTGCTTCAAACGAAACAATGTCATTTATTTTTTACTGCAAACTGTGCAAAATCTGTGTCAATCAAGGAAAGCTGAAGAAGACCACACACATATATATATATATATACAATATGTATATATATATATACAATATATATATACAATATATATATATATACAATATATATATTATACACATGTATATATATATGTATAGTTTTAAAAAGTCAAGATTTTTTTGGCAGATCCGTGTAGCATCCCTCCAAGAAAGTGTAACATGAGTCTACAGCAGATTCCATCGATGATATAACAGTGCTTGAGAAGATGATGATATTACTTCAGCAAAGTGTACCAACCATTTATACAACTTACACAGACAATGTGGGTACTAGTACCTCCCCGTACCTGCCTTTGTCAGAGTCATTAAGTCCTTGTATATAGTGGGATATTGTCCCACGAGGAAACATTGATACATGTATATGTATGGCAACCACCTCGGACCCAACCATGTGATAGTTTCAAAACACACACGCACACACACTATTTTATCGTTAATGGGGGGGTTACCATCTATATTATATATCTACATTGTATATGGCACCCCCGCAGCCCAAATCTATTTGAAAAACAGGTTCCAAAACCATGTACAACCTTCAAGACTTATTCCCTCAAAAATCTCTGCCAAAATGCCACTGTAAATACCAATAAAAACGGAAAGATGGTAGACTTTTTTTCTTCGAGGGTTACCATATATTTATATAGTTATTGTGAATATACATATTATAAAATTATAATGATTCTACACACATTTTTTCGGTGATTTTCATGGATGTTACCCTCCGGTAATTTAACATAGCCATGGGCAGATTATTTAGCTGTTTGAAATGGTGAACATGTTAAGTACCGGGGGTGCCCACGCTAAGGATTTCCAGAAAATGGATGACCGGGTCGCACATTGGCACAGCATGGCACACTTGGCAAGTATTAGGACTTGATCATTGGAGGTCCCCACTGAAGATGTTCCCTCTATGCTCTCAATATCCCCCTGTTGCCACCGGAGGATTCACAAAATCCAAGCTGTTTCCCCAGCTGGGCCCTGGACTGAGGCAGGAGCATGGTGTGCAGCTACGCGAGGCCACTGGGGACAATTGGAGGCAGATGTGGCATTGTGCACTCAGTACTGATAAAGGATGGTAAAACAATATTAAACAAAAATGCAAATGGTACGAAACCAGCCACCTCGTTTCTTTAAAGATCAGGACATGAGTATACATGAGTGGTATTATAGGGCCGCTTGCGGACTGCGGAGGCTGCTCAGCATGAAGCAAAGGCGGTATCCAAAGTTCAGGCAGGTGCCGATGGCATCCGATGACCGGGGCAATGCGGACCTCTCCATTTTCAAGTGCACCTTTGTTGGTATCTTATCCTATCTTCCTATAGGCATATTATCTCCCATAGGCCATTGGAAAGAGTCCCCATCCACAAAGCCTACCATCATGGAGTTACTGTTTGGAGAGTGATGACCCATGCTACAAGGGGCTTCTTATGAGGATGGTGTGTGTTGAAGAGACCACAAATGGCACCTGTACGACCCAGCACTTTGCTAACCCATGACATCCGATTTCCTATCTGCTACCCAAAACAAGTCTTTGCAAACGGGACATCTCATGAAATTGAGGCGGCAATGATGCGGGGTTCCCAAATTAGGCGTTTGCCCGATAAGTCGTTAAATACTGAAATTTTATATATATACATGTATATATGCACATATTATTATATTTATTTATTTAAATACTAAAAAAAACCGTATATCATCTTGAATCTTGTAGGTTTTTGTTTTCCTGCTTTTTTTTTCTGTGGTACGTTATTCGTCGTCAACCGTTCTCGGTGGACAAAATGAAGCCGGGGGGCTGCCTTTTGCGGGGCCAGGAGCAGGTGAAGAACAACGAGGATTTCGTCCAGAAGCTCCTGCGGCAACTGGCCTTGGCTGCGCAACAGCGGGAAGAAGGCGCAACAGCGGGGGCCTTCTCGAGCGTTCTCGGGCAGGGTCCTGGAGCCAGAAAAACATCGATGGGAAGATGCAAACTAGCGAGAAATGGCTTTGACTTAACTATATATATATATTTAACATTATCTAACGATTTTCAGGAGAGTTTTGGGGGATATAGTGTGGAGATACGAGTAACCAACGAAATACATGATGACTTACAATCATACATACTGTGGCTTTAAACCAGCACTGGTGATTTCACCAGCAAAAAAAGGGTTCGGAATGGATGTCAAGAAATGAGGGATCGGATTACTCATGATTAGCCCAAGAAGCATAGGAATATTATAATTATTATAATTCACATGGGAATATTCCCTATAATTCACATAGGATTACTGTATCCAGACTTGTTTGGTTACCGATTCACATTTTCATGGGACTATGAAATGCGATTCCTTTTGAAAAATGCGCCAGCCCAGGACCACATTTTGAGTTTCCCAAGCATATGATAGATTGACTGGGCCTACCGGCTGGAATGGGAAGTTTTGTTTTCTTGATTTTTCGGCCATACATGGGAACAATTACGTACCAACCAGCCACATATTGAATTCTGGCAGGGTATCGAAGAGTTAAGATGTCAGTGAAAGCAAGACACATGGTGATTATACCCAATTCCGCATTTACTTGGCAAGTGAATGCGGATTTAACTAGTTATTAACTATAGTGTTTTTCTAAGAGAAAGCTTTGGCCACATTTTCCCAACAGAATGGGGACTACCCAACAAACCAATCGGATTGACCTGCAGCTGGCAGGGGCAGCTGTTGGGGGTTGGATGTTGCGGATCTCCCCCAGGAGAAGCGAAAGTGGCTACTTTGCAGAGCAAGCTGCAAACCAAGGACGTCTATTGAGGGGACCGACATTTACCAAATGGGCAGATGATGGCAGATGTCCCGACCTCATTTTTTGACATAATATATATATATATATAATGACCTCACTGTGGATGTTCATAGGGGGTATCATCCCAAATAATGATTATAGTTATAGTTTCGACTTTGTGATTTTGGCTCTCTGAATGAAGGGGGAATGACCTTTGAGAATCTTTGACGTGGCCACTTGTTATACCATGTTGCTCATTATATCTTGGCTGTCATACTGTATCATGCTGTATCATGGTTCACCTGGGATATAGGGATACGATGGGAGACGCAAAGGGTCGGCTGAGCCCGGTTCTCATGCATAGTGGCATAGTTCAAATTAGTCCAATATTGCTGACAGCTTGAATGGAAGCAGGCCTTTCTTGGGAAACATCCTATTCTTCGGAGGCTCGCCCATCGAGCATACACCATCAGACACCATATCAATCACCACACCCAAGAGCTAGACATACTGGCTAGCCAACTGGACTCATAGCACACATATCCTCCAAAAACATCCGTGCGGGGGGTTAACAGGACGGTATTTTCAACATTGAAAGTCACAATCCCTTGGGCCTGTCAGCGAAAATGGTGATTTTTTGGATCAACAAACTATCCGAAATCAGCATTGTTACCCATTTGAACAAATCGCGTTTTACCACAGTTTTGGGACCCTTTGTCGGTCAACTTCACTTTTTACCCTCACATCTTCGCTTGCTTTTTCAGTTGCATGGCAGTCGCTCGCATCACGCAGTCCCTGCTGTGCTTTGTTGATCTTTGTTGATCTTGCCTTTCTTTCTGTTATGAATGCCGGGTGGAAGCTTATCTTTGATTTTCTTCCACGTGCAATCGATACCACCTGTGTGCACACTCACAGCTGGCTTTGGTCCTCGTCGCTTCAAGCAAACAGTTTCTCCACCAGCGTGATTCACCTCCTTATGTTTCAACTGGTATGTCTTTGACAAGGGGGGGGTATGCCCTTTGCACCATCAGACACCAAGTAAGATCCCTTTTTGATCTTCTCCATGTTAGCAAGTGCAAGAGAAGATCTTGTTAACGTATGTTAACGTAGCATGAGGATAGTTAGCAAGTGGGAGAAAAGATCTTGTTAACGTAGCATGAAGAAAGTGCAAGAGGATCTTGTCAACGTAGCATGAAGATAGTTAGCAAGTGCAAGAGAGGATCTTGTTAATGTAGCATGAATATAGCTAGCAAGTGCAAGAGAGGATCTTGTGAACGTAGCATGAAGACAGTTAGCAAGAGCAAGAGAAGATCTTGTTAACATAGCATGAAGATAGCTGGCAAGTGCAAGAGAAGATCCCGTTAACGTAGCACGAAGATAGCTAGCAAGTGCAAGAGAAGATCTTGTTAACGTAGCATGAAGATAGTGTGCATTTCAACATGAATGTTAATAGCCCACCCCAACTTGTTGTAATTGTATGCAAGTGTTGTCAACGTAGCATGAAAATGCAAGTGCAAGAAAAGGTCTTGGTAACGTAGCATGGGAGAATGTGCTTTTGAACATGAACGTTAATAGCCCACCCCACCCCCTCACCCCCCACTCCACCCCACCCCAGCAAAAACGATAAAAACTCTTGTCCGGTTCCCCCCGCTAGCAAAAACATCGCACGGTTCTTTTCCCTTCCAAGAATGTTTTTTTTTTTTTTTTTCCTTCTTTGTTTTTTGAAGTTCCGTGTGCTTGGTTTTGTTTGTGTTTAGGAGGGTAACATAAGAAGCAAAACCACCAAACAAAAAAATTGGGAA
>Ga0126342_10013566_pt1 | contig 14416 bp, 14 predicted proteins | sample Cyp1metagenome_FD_92528 | JGI IMG/M metagenome (GOLD analysis project Ga0126342, IMG submission 92528) | Coral microbial communities from Lord Howe Island, Old Settlement Bay, Australia - Cyphastrea 1 metagenome | ecosystem: Host-associated > Invertebrates > Cnidaria > Coral ...
CATTCATCACCATTAAATCACCATTAATCACCATTAAATCACCATTAATCACCATTAATCACCATTAATCATCATAAAATCACCATTAATCACCATTAATCACCATTAATCATCATAAAATCACCATTAATCACCATTAATCACCATTAATCACCATTAATCATCATAAAATCACCATTAATCACCATTCATCACCATTAATCACCATTAATCACCATTAATCACCATTCATCACCATTCATCATCATAAAATCACCATTAATCACCATTCATCACCATTAATCACCATTAATCATCTTAAAATCACCATTAATCAATATTAATCACCATTCATCACCATTCATCACCATTAATCACCATTAATCACCATTCATCACCATTAATCACCATTAATCACCATTAATCATCATAAAATCACCATTAATCACCATTAATCACCATTAATCACCATTAATCACCATTAATCACCATTAATCACCATTAATCACCATTAATCATCATAAAATCACCATTAATCACCATTCATCACCATTAATCACCATTAATCACCATTAATCACCATTAATCACCATTAATCACCATTAAATCACCATTAATCACCATTAATCACCATTAATCACCATTAATCATCATAAAATCACCATTAATCACCATTAATCACCATTAATCAACATTCATCACCATTCATCACCATTCATCACCATTAATCACCATTAATCAACATAAAATCATCATTAAATCACCATTAATCATCATTAAATCACCATTAATCACCATTAATCATCATAAAATCACCATTAAATCACCATTAATCACCATTAATCATCATTAATCAATGTATTTTCCCATGTTTTTCCCCATGTTTTTCCGTTTTTCCGAGGTCTTCAAAGTGCCCAAGGCCAGTGTTGGCACCGAGATTGTGGTGTCCAGCCGTGTGGAGAGCCTGGCGGAGCGCGCCCGTTTGGAGTACCGCGGGAGTGATCCCATCACGGTGCCCCAGGCGGTGAAACTCACCAAGATTTGCCTTAGAATCTCGCTTGGAAAGATGGGAAAAGATGGGAAAAGTTGAAGACCACCATATGTTTTTTGGATGGAAAATGGTGAAACATGGTGACAAGGCCATGAGATATCATCAGATTGTCATATTTTTTTTTATTTGTTGATCGTCGGATTGGCGAATGTTGACCTTTGCGAGTCACTTTTCAGTCCAGAAACCCAAAGTGACCCTCCTTTTGGGGGGATCAGACAGCAGTTGTGGTGAGGACCGATGACCTGTGAACATTTCTTCACCAAGAATCCCACGATGTGCAAAGATGACCTATGGAAGCGAAAACTGCATCCGGAGTCGGTCACCGGGCACACCAGGTCCGGTGTTGTTTCCAGGGTGAAGCCAACCACAACCATCAGATATGTTGGGGCCGGGTTATCACTGGAAAGTGGATAGAAGCATTGCTTGTGACAGCTGACAGGAATAGCTGCTGCGAAAAAATCCGTTGCGCAGATGCCGAACCATGCGCTCCCGCGACGAAGTATGAGAAGAGGTGCAGATGGAGGATGGAAGCTGGTTGCGGGTATTACTTCATACAAAACAACTGGTTGGTGGTTTGGAATATTTTATTTTTTTCCATATTGGGAAGAATCCCAAGTGACGAACTCATATTTTTCAGAGGGGCAGGCTCAACCACCAACCAGACAAGAAAAGGCAGGCCTGCCTTGTAGAACGGCAGCACAGACAATCAGACTCTTCAACCGGCTTCAGTCAGTGTCTCTGCCAAAGTCGCGCCATGGGAGGCCAGACTATAGCGAAGTCTTTGGTAGTAAGCTACTCGACAGCAAGTCCATGCGATCTGATTCTATCACCTGTAAGTTGTTTCTTTCTCCAGTGCTTTGCCTAAAATATTTTTTCTGTTGGAACCATGTGCCGTGCGGGGACTGAATGGCCCATGAAGAATTTTGGAGGAAAGTTGCGACAAACTAGGGCTAATTATATCTGATAGATGTGTGATATGTGCCAGTTCTTGTCAGTTCTATCTTGAATTGATGAGAAAATCCATGATGTTTCTTTTGAAACTTACCCTTCCAATTTTGGTATGAGTCTATATGAGTCTATATGTACTTTACCCCGCTACACATTGGATCGGATGAAACGCTGACACGACCAAGGCCGGACCAGTGCTGTTTGCCCAAGTTGTGTCAGAGCAGCATTTGCAACAGCAGCCAATGGGACGCCAAGCCCGGCAACGTCCTGGGCAGCACCAAGGAGGAGTGCTGCAGCCCCAAGGATTGCGATGACTACACCTGTAGCGGCAAGTTTGCCAAGAAACAGAAGAGGCCATGGATGTGAAGAGCGAACAGATATGAAAACGATGTCTTGTTACATCTGGATAACATCTGTCTTGTGTTGCTCTTCTTGATGTCCGTTTTTTGGGTTGGGATGCGGATGCAGCTGGTGTTCGTTGGGCCCAAATTTCCACGGCGAATTTCTCTCCATTTTTCAACATCCACAACCCAGCCCAGCTCCTCGGCTCACCCACCTTGAAGCAACGACACAGGCTGGATGAGGAAGGACGTCCAATGTTACAGCAGGGGAGCACCGATGAAGAATGCTGTGAGCCCATGTCTTGCGCCATGGCACACGTCTTCCGCGTTCGTCTTTTGAACGCGTCCTGGGAGGAAAATAGTGGGTCATAGTTGCCATAGTTCAAAGGTTGAGAGATCACCAGGGTCTTGGAGACTTTGAGACATTTTATGTTCAGATTTGGGTATGTGGATGGTTTCTATATGTTTCTATCAACTTACAGGCATCCCCCACTTCCCATTTCTTGCTTCACCTCCAGCACTTGCCAACCACAAGTGCTCTGCCATAACCTCCAGTGCTTTTACCTGGCCAGCGAAAATCACATATTTAGTTCGATGGATATCCTAGTCGTTTCCATTAAAAGTTGCAATGTTCCTGCCACTCATTGCATTACCAGAAGGTAGTAGCCTAGTAGCTAGACCTTTTGTCCTCATGATTCATTGACTTGGCCATTCTTACTCCATAAAATCACATCAAGTCACTGGCCATCTCAGGAACCTAAATTGGAGGTACCTACCATATATAAGGCCTATGTAAGGCCTATGTAAGGGAACATTCCCACAAAATATGGCCTTATATGGTACTAACGTACCTCCAATTTAGGATCCTGGAATTCCCATTGATCAAGTTGCAATTTCTGCTGGTTAGATGCCTCCAGCCTCTGTCAGCCACTGTCAGCCCGGTGGTCCAGGTAAGCACGTGAAATGTGACGCCACAGATCAGTGGGTCAAGAATGAAAGTGCTACCGTGGGCAGCAGCCTAGAGGAGAGGAAGTGATGGAATTGAAGTCACCCAGGCTGTGATGTTTAAGATATGGAGGTTTCCTAAAATGGAGTGCCCTAAAATCATCCAAAACTGGTCACAGACAATTGGAAAATGAATGGTTTGGGGTACCCATATTTCAGGAAACCTCCATATATCAACTTTTTGCAACGATAATATATGCAAACAAAACAAACATATGTATATAAAGTATGTATATGCATCTCTCTCTCTCTCTCTGAATCATGTGTGTATAGGTGACACCCAATTTTGTTTGCCCGCCGTGTTTCCTAGCTGGCTGCTAGTTTTAGAGATGGTCAATCAAGTTTCATCAACATAGGGGGGTCCAAGCCAATGATTCAGCAGCAAAATGGCTGCCTCAAGTTGAACCAGGATAGATGGGTCGAACCAATATAGATATAAAATATAATATTCATAAAACCATAGATAGATAGATAGATAGATAGATAGATAGATAAATAGATAAATAGATAGATAGATAGATAGATAATGATAAATAGATATATATATATATACATATACACACACATATATATTATATATATACTATGTAATGACCCCCCCTTCCGATTCCGATAGCCCAAGCTGTTTCCAGGACTGCTGCACCCCGTTGTACTGCGCCAAGCACAGCTGCGAGCCGTCCACGCAGTGGGAAAAGGATCCAAAAGCAGTGCTGGGGAGCAGCAACTTGGACCGGTCGTTACGCTTGTTGGTTCTGTTCAATGGGAATTTCAGGAACCGATTGATTTGAGGTAGCTACCATATATAAGGCCTATTTTTTAGGTCTATGTAAGGGAATATACCCACAAAATATGGCCATTGTTCTGTTGATTTTTATCCGACAAATCATGGTGGCAGTGTTAAGCCATGACTGGCCACCATGTGTGACGGGCGAGTTTTTTCAGCACCAAAATAAGTGACACATGTGGTTTGAGAGAGCTGGCCGGAAGCTGCGAGGTATTCTTATTTGACATAAGGTGATTTTTTTGGGATGGTTGCCCCATACAGTGCCGATATAAGTCGTGGCTTTTGCTAGGCTGTCATGGTTTTTGGAAAGTCTATCAAGTCAGAGGTGGCCAAACAACTCTTGATGATGGTGCTTGAAGATCGTTGAAGATGATGCTACCATCACGAATGGATTGTAAACGAACTTGATGACTAAAAAAAACTTTCCCAAAGAAAAATAAATTAATCAACATGAGCCAACCAGTTTATTTTAAGTACCATTGTTATGTAAGTCATATACCTATCCTACAGCAACAGGATGTCCTTTTTTATCATTCTGAACTGTGGTTGTACCTTAAACATCGTGAAGCTATGTCCCCCTGATGCAGTTGAGGCAATCCTTCCTGTTGCAAGCCCAAACTCTGCAAAGACTTCACGTGCGAAGACGGGTTCGCCCTGAGGTACTGGAGATAACAGGGTCCGATGTCGGTGGTACCTCCAGGTTTCAACTGATTGTTCGCAAGATGGGTATGGCCTTGGAAAAGGCGACTTGGAAAGTTATGAGTATGAAAATCATTCTATGGTCTTTAAGGTTGCAGGTTTTTCCAGATCACCACACCTGCACAACTTCCCTTGTATGGTGTATGTAGTTTCACCATGCCGCTGACAGGGCTGGCGCGGTGATGAATCAGAAACTTCTGCAAGGTAGCACCTTAGAGGAGTGTTGTGAGAAGAAACTCTGCAGAAACTGGAAATGCAACTCGGCTCCGTTGCAACGGGTATCAGTTGGTTATCAGTGGCTAGTCATTACCAGTTCTTATTTCCACCATTTCTTTTGGGGTAAATTAAATTGATGCAGCCTGAACCCTTCCAGTAATCAGAGACTCATTTTGTAATCCTATCCCCTGTTCATATTAAACACCCCTTCCGATAAATCAGGGTTTACGAAGTAGGGGATCGGATAAACACACTAAATGACTGGGACCATTTTTAGAACATGGGGGTCTAACTCATATGAACAGGCGGACGGGATGAATTCTTCACCAACATTCCCATCATAAACCCATAATATCCCCAAATGCTCAAAATACCACCATATCATAATATTCATGTTCCTATGATACTCCCACAATATACTCCCATAATATTCCCATCATACGATCTATAGAATCTATAGGTATGATACCCGGTTTGGAACATTTTTTATTTTTCCGTTGGGAATGTCATCATCCCAACTGACGAAGTCCATCATTTTTCAGAGGGGTAGGCTCAACCACCAACCAGAAAATGAATTGATCCATGGTACCCTCTGGTAAACAGCCACATAACTCACATAACTATGGAAAAGCACCATTGTTTATGGGTAAATAGGTAAATACTCCCAGATAGGTATGATATCCCCATGATGTTTCCACCATATTCACATCATCTCATCCTTCACCATCGATCAATGGGAGATCTCCAGGATCCAATTGATGCAGGTACGTATACGTACCATATTTCTGGCCATATTTTGGGGGGATATCCCCTGAAATTTAGGCCTAAAAAATAGGCCTTATATATGGTAGATACCCTCTGGTAAATAAGCATAGACCCTGAAAATCACCAATTTATAGTGGAAACTAGTCTTCCAACCCCTGTCTGCCAGGGTCTATGTTAATTTACTGGAGGGTACCTCCAATCAATCGATTCCTGTTGCATGGCCATTGAATCGAGGCAGTGATCCAACCAAATGGGTCCAGAAAGCCGATGAAACGCATCGAGAACTCGAGCGACATGGTTGGAGTGACGAGGTGAACTATGGGGGCGCCGGCTTTTTTTTGGGGCCTGGTGGCCCTGAAACTATGGGTTGAAGATGAGTAGAGAGATTTTGCACATGACTTAAGTATAGTGATTTTACATAGCAATAATATCTACTGTATGATGATGGTGTTTTGGTTTGATAATAGTTATGTTGTCGTTTTCCATGTTTATTATCTGAGATCATTCGACATATAAATTGTTTACTGAGATCAGGAACATATTTTGTGGGAACCGGGCGAAGGACCAAACAGATGCGGGAGATCGGGATGAGTATCTGAGTATCGAATGGAACATATGGAACCGGGCGAAAGGTCAGGTGACTTCCATGCTTCGTTTACTTCCTGAATTTGACACTGCCAGCAGCGGCTCTAACTCACCAGAGTTGCTTTGAGGAACAAATTGCTAGGAAACCTTACATCCAAGAGCCAAACAAAAACAATTTGTAAAAATCATGGTTTATAATATATATAATATATATGCCTTATATATATATCTATCCGTGGAGATTTCCCGGAAGTCCAGGAGTGTTGTACACCAATCTCCTGCAGCAGTGTGGACTGTGTCCCAGAGTCCTTGTGGAGTCCCAGCACCTTGGTACAGCAGACGTAGGCATCAAGGGCTGTGGGCTTCAGAGCTAGGGCCAGACTACCAATTTATGTGGGAATCCCATGGGAAACCCATGGGAAACCCATGGGAAACCCATGGGAAACCTATGGTAAACCTATGGTAAACCCAAGAGTAAATGACTTTTTTGGGGGTTAGATGGGGTTATCATGCTTAAACGCATCACAAGCCCAAAAGATAAACATGGGTAAGTTGCGGACTGTTCATGATCGGTTTGGCCACATTATGAATTGCCCGTATGAACCCGTTTTGCCAGTGTAAGCGGCAAGGAACCCTTCTGATTGGGACATTTACAATTTTGGTTTCCATTTGCATTTGGTACACTGTAAACCCCCAAACGATAGCAAATTAAGTTGGCAAACATAACTCCAAAAGTTAGGTTTTTTTTTGCATTCTTGGACATAAGAGTCATTTCGAGCTGCTCCATTGGTCCATATCTCTGTGGAGTTTACCCATGGCATCCCTCATCATCCCTCTGCCCAGAATCGGCGGAAGAACTGGAAGGTGTTCAGGGTAGCACCAGTGCACAGAGCCTTGGCTTTCCAATGGGAGATGACGATTTTTGGGGATATTGATGATGGGTGGTCATGTCCGATTTTTTTTTTGGAGTCTTAAACCCCAAGGTAGGTGATGGTATAGGATACGTCGTTTTTTTTTGTTGGCAGTCGTGTCTCAAGAAATCGTGTGTGTCCGATGACATTCCGGCACCCACTTCTAGATAGGTATCTTCCAAATCTTCCAAATTCATGAGGATCTTTTATCGAACTTAGATCCAGCACAAGATTTTGCCCTACTTCCAGTATCCCATCCATTCAGTCACGGGAGGAACACGGGGGATGGGACCCACTCGTATCCGAGGTGTTGCAACCCTCGATGGTGCAAGGATTATACGTGCACTGGTGATATTCCGAAGATGATACTGGCTGCAATGAGAGGGGGTAGGTCAGGCAGGTTGGGCAGGTTGGGCAGGTCCCAGTGTGCAGACTGCTTGAGTTTGGTTGTAGACTCATCCAACTATAGATATATCATGATATATCATGATATATCATGATATATCTATACCCTGACCCAACTAATCTAGTTAACTTTGGGGGCATCTATATACAAATGCTTCGAAGTCAGCATGTTCAGCATGTAGACATCTAGTTTTTTTCAAGAACAGATTCCTCATCAAAGGCCGCTTTCCGAATTGCATTTGCATCCCGTGGATGGTTTCCCAGGAACATCTCCAGCAGCAAGTGGTTCAAAAAGGTGGATACCAACCATTTCAAATTCCGTGGGAGCACGGATGAGGAGTGCTGCCATCCCAAGTATTGCAGTGAGTTGCTTCGGCAGAATGGACTGGTAGCAAGTTGGTTTCCAGATCTCCAGTTTTCATGGTGGGTTTCCACCACCCAAAGAATAGGATGAAGATCGAAAATTGACCCGCGTTCAATCCTGGGATGAGTTGAAAAGAGCAACCTCTTTTCAGTCTCGACATCCAGAGTTCGGTGGTTTTTCCGGTTCTTGGTAAACCAGCCCCATTTTTTCCACAAGTGAGTGGTATATAAACCATCAAAATCATTCTGGTTGGCTTATTATTCCTCCTCCCCCCGGTGTTAGTTATGTAAATTGATAGTCAACAGATATTAGGTGTATAGTATATAGTATTGAGAATTACATACGGTTGTAAATAATGTAGGTGTATAGGCTGGATAGGCATATAGGCATTTAGGTATGCATTAGGTTATACAAGGTATCTATTAGGTGTGTAGTGTTAGGTATGTAGTGTTAGGTTTTCTCTATGTAATATGTTGTAGTGTTAGGTACGTATAGTATATGCTTTATATACGACATACATAATTTATATATATATATATATAATGTGGGTGTGCCCCCATATGAGATCTTCCCCCTTCCCCCCAGTGGCTGGTAGTGGCCCACCCCGGCAAGGTTTTTCACAGCTTATCCTAGCAAGTACGAGCGGAAACCTGAAGATCAAGAGAAGCCAAGGCGGCCAAAAGATCGAAACATGACCTGCTTGGTGGGTCCAACTGCAATGCACTTGGGTGCCATTGCAATTTATTATACCCTAAACCCCAATCATAAAATATCATAAATATGGCTGGAAAATAGATGTTTATAGATTAATGGATTATTTAATCATTATAAACCATTCATAATTTAGATATTATAGATGACTTTCCCATTGAAATCTCCATCTGATTTTTCTGTTGCTACGCTTGATTGCCGGAGGATTGCGGGAGGCTTTCCGGGGTCTCGCTTGATTTTTTGCCAAGCGAAGTCGAAGTGACAATGATTCGGTAATTTTCAGGTTCAAAAATGCAACCACTCCAGTCATTGGATTGAGGGAAAATCTGCAGGAAACCATTGTTATTACCATAAAATATGGGGTTTTCCTGTAAAGTTTCCCTTAAATCAATCCATTGAACCACATTGGAACAAGTATTTTTGAGGTGTTTTTTGGTACTTATGTCCCATTGCCCCCTAGATCTTTGAAAAGTGGCACTCAAAAATTCTCATGGTTTGCCTTGCCAAGCATACCATGATATACCATGCAATGCCAACTTCACCGACCAGGCAGGGAAATACGGAAGCTGAGTGCTATAATGAGTTGAAGTGCAGCGACTACTGCTGCGTCAATGACAAGTTGACCCTGAAGGACGTGGAAACCACTTGGGAACCCCAAATTCCTGGCTTTGGAAGACGATTTCCCTATGAAAAAAAGGCCACTCTTTTGTTGGGTTCCATGTTGAATTCAAACGGCTTGCACATGGGGAAACATGGTACTCGTAGAAGTGTGTATTTCAGTATGGCTATGCTGCCTTAGTGTTGTGATTTGTTGCCTTGCTTGCATTTGGCATGAATTTGCATCCAAAGGGATGTTGGTTTTATGTTGGAAATCCAGATGTGGCTTGAAAATCACAGTCTTGTGAAAGACACTGTGGCATCCGTCTACTCTCCGGTGATGAAACATTGCAATGGACAAATAATTATCCATTTAAAGATGTTTTTCTCATTAACACATGAACATTTTTAAAACCAGCATTTATAGATGTTCCCATTAAAAACAAAACACATTTAGGACATTTTCCCAGCAAACCATGTTACATTACCAGTAAGATTCGTCCCCACCAGTCCCGGAAATCATCAACTGAACCATGTCCCAAGGAGGATGCTGCAGAAATTCTTGGCAGCACGGATGAAGAATGCTGTGAAGCCGCCAAACGCCAGCGTTGATCATCGTGTTGACCAAACGCATGCGGAACGAAAATGGAATGATTTGGCATGGGGCAGTATAGGCGCAGAGGATTTGGAGCCACACATTTGCAGATGCATCCGCATTGACAATTGTTGACATTTGGGTTTGTCTGAAAATAGGGTATATTCCCAATTATAGCCATTTATTAGGGATAATGATCATTAACCATTGGGTTTAGGGGTACACTATTTTCAGACACACCCATTTGGAGGAAACCTGAGCATTCCAATGACTGACACTGCTAGCAGGCCTTCTGCGGAGATCTGAAGGGAGGCCATAGTGAGAAGTGTGGGAAGCGGCTGTCGAAAATGGAGGTTCTGAGCTTGTGAGGCAATTGCCATCAAGTCGGCCTTGATTTGGGATGTTTGGATCAATAAGATCCAGAACCGGAAAAATGAATAAACATGATGGAAAGGGTACAGCATCGCTACTTTGATCAAGTATATAATACCTGCTCAAAAGTGGGTTGGACATGGGTGGAGAAGCAAATGATTGTACAGATTTTCTATGCGCAGGAAGACTGCCACCTTTTGATGCTTGTTCCGCAGCCATTTCTTGTTCCGCAGCGACCTCAGGGCAGGTTGCTGTGTCGCTGTGCATATGAGCGAAAAGCTGCCCATATTGCACTTCGATCACCAATGACTCCCGTAGGTCCCATGGTTCGTCGATGTAGGTCACGAACACCCGTTGCATTATCACCAGCACCTTGGAGAATTGCATGCTGCGTTGTATGGCTGACTAAGATGATGAGGATTATTGTTATGAAATGCTATGAATAGTTGCCAAAATATTGTTATTGTGTTTGTAAGTGTGTTTATTGTGTTTGTAAGTGTTATCAATTAATTACTATGTTGATCTATGTTGCTTGTTTTTTGTAGTTATATATGTATATACAGATATGTGCATATGCAATGATTTATTCACATCTTTAAGTATAATGATAACACATTAACATATCATTATCATTTATTATGTTAGGAACATCCAAGTCCGAAGACGCAGACTTCACGCCTTGTGAGCCACTGAGATCCTAATCTTGTGCCTCTGCATTTTATGGCACACAATTCAGCCCCTTGGCTCCTGAATTGGCTTGGTCTGTACATGTCACCCGAAAAAAGAGAGAACAGTAAAATCCCATTGAATCATTGAGATAGTCATTTCCATATTTTTTGGGGTTACTACATGTTTGATGATATGTGGCGGGAAGTGTTGTGCTGTCGTATGCCGTCGTTCATTCATTATATGCAATCATTGAACACTACTTCAGTGATTTTTCCAGGGAACCAGAAGCTGCATTGAGCCATTGCCCAGCTCAGTACATGAAATTGTACGAAGTACCCTCTGTTAGTCCAACATACACGGAAAGTCATCTCGTCGTGGGCCATTTCCTGAGAGGACCTGGTTTGGTGATGGTTCCAATTTCTCGCTTATGGCGCCCAAGTCCTACCTTGGTATTGTGGCCACACCTTCACATCATCACAGGATCACTCTCAACATGTTTCTCCATGAAACTTGGTGATGAACATCAGCGGAAAATCATGGAAAATCATGGCGCGAGCAGAGATGATTTTATGTGCAGACCAATGGGATTCGATTATCACATTGTCACATGTCTGTGTTGGTTCCCTTTGGGTTTGCTGCTTTTTGTTTCCTTCAAACAATTTGTTGCAACGGAAATCCATGGAAATCCCAAAGTGGCAGTAATTTTGCAGGGAACAATAGGAAACATTGGTATGTTGCAGGTGGGGGTGACAGTAGAACTCCACAGAACTCCGTTGCTTCTCTATTCTGCTTATTTTCTGCTTACTCGTTCTCTTAGCCGATGACTTGTCATGTTTTGCTTCAAAAAATGGAAAATCAAACTGCCAGTGAGGGCTGTAGGAACCCCTCCAGCAGCCAAGGATGTAGCAATCATCATGCTATTCGCGGCGGTTGGCTATGCAGTGCCTGATCGAACAGAAGCCCCAAAACCCGACCGCGCATTGAACATTTGTTGATGGAAACCCTTGACTCATATATCATATCTGCAAAAAGTGAGCCTATTGTGCCCAGGTAGGCAGGCAGGTAGAGAAAGAGAACATTAGCTCAAACCACATTTTTCCTCAAATGTCCTCATGTTTTACATGGTAATTCTTGCAATATCGAGCAATCAACCATGAATCAACCATGAATGAACCATGAATCAACCATGAATGAACCATGAATCAACCATGAACCTTTGCAAGGCGGCTTACTCTCAGCAACGTTGGTTGGCCATGCCCCACGCCGTGGAAGAATTTGCGCCGGGCCCTCCGAGCCCCCAAAATGGCGCGTTGTTGGCTGCTGGGTTCCTTGGACCTGCGAACAAAAAACACGTCGAAGCGAAGACGTCACGTCAAGGAATGGTTTAAGGGGGATAGAAATTGTTGTTTCATATGTTTCATCAAGTGACATAGAAATTCTATGAAATTGTAATTTTGATTCTTTTTGTAATGGTTAATTATGGTTACATAGCCTTGTTTCATCTAATTTCATCTAATTTCTATGTTATTTCTATGATAACTTCATGTAACTTGTCATGGCACACATGAAGTTTGGCACACATGAAGTTGAAGGACTGAACATCCAGTTTGGCGGGCAAGTTTCAAGAGCAAATGCCGTGGAACAGCATCCTGAAGTTGGATTTTTTGCGGATGTTTCTGTAACTTTGGCGGTGTCTGAAAAATCCCGGAACATGGGACCTCCACTGGCATCCAATCAGTACATTGACTTGGAAAACCTGACAAAACAACTGCTTCCAGAGGTGAGGTCGTCAGAGTCGCTACCATTTGAGGCTCTATGGTGCGAATATCGCATATAATGTCATCAACAAACGCGTTCTGCTGGCGCATCCGCATCCCTGTTTGGTCCGGACCTTAGTGTCGCTCCAGGATGGATGTCATTTCCACCTTCCATGCCGTTACGTTGAGGTCACAGGGATCAATTTGTGTTCGTCTTCACTTTGCTGCGTAGTTTGCTGGATGCTGGGTCTCATTCACTGGCCTCGCTTTTTGGGCTGGCCCTTCTACTTGCACCTTGCCGATGTGGGCGGCGATTTTGTAAAAGGGGGTTTTCCAAGGGTGGCCCGTCGTCCCAGGACTTGCGGGGAATTTAAGCATCAGCCAAACCAGATGGTTATTGGGGTGATATTCAGTCATGGAACCGCCATGACCCAGGTAATTATTGAGATGCCTTGACAGGAGCACCACTTGATGTGGTCATGAAAGAAACGCCCAGGAATCTCTATATATTGCCACATTGCCATTTTTTTGCGATGAACCATGATGGGAGCATCAATCTTCAAAGGTCTTCTCAGCAGTTGCTGCCACTCAGGAAGCTCATGGGCTTAGCAGTGCTGCATTGGAGTGGCATGCTCTTTTCAAACATCTCGGTGTCGGAAGTCCATATCTCCTTCACCCACACTGTAAAGGCAGACATCCTCAGCTGGAGACTCCTGGAGGGCGAAATTCGTAAAAAGCGGTGATATCATGGGACTGTTGATTTGGTTACCATTTGGTTATGACTAACATAGCCATGGAAAATCCCAACCATAAATGGAGGTTTTAATGGGAAAATCATCTATAAATGGGCCATTTTCCATGGCAAACTGTTAAATAATCAGATGGTAATTTTTGAACCAGACTTGTAATCAGTGTTAGTTGAAAATCCACTCTCCATCATTCTTGTTTGGCATCTTCACAACCTTCAGCTGAAACCAAACTGAGAATTTCTTCCACCGTTGGAGAAATGCTGTGGGCAATCTTCTATGTGAGGCAGCTGAGCCTTTCTTCACTGCTCTCTTTACTGCAGTGCTTATTGGTCACAAGCCAACCCTTCGTCGCTTGTCTATTTTTGTTGGGTTTCACCAAGTTTGCATATTATGTTTTCCATAATCAACCATAACTATCAATTATCCAAGGGTTATTCTGGGCCGTATCTGATTTCCATAATCAACTATCACTATCATTGTCATATCATAATCGAATATCATATATAATGAGGTTCACTTGCTATCATAACATGATTATTATCATATCAAATAGTATCACACTAGGTGATAGTCAGTTATATATTCAATATAAATTGATAATATTGGTTCACTTTTGATGAGTATCATATGGTTTAAACCGGTATTATCAAGCCTATCATAGTGAAAATCCCAATGGAATCTTAAACCTAGCTAATATCCAAGCAATTACCCAAGCATAGTTGAATGCATGTCCCAACTATTCATTTCCCGAAAAAAAGTAATAATATACGAACATATACGAACATTTTTGAGGCCCGAGAGGTTGCCAGCAACCAGAAAGACAGTTTTAGATTTAGATATTCTCGATCCCCACATCTCTTCCCTGTCCCCATGGCGGAATCGGCGAAACGTCTACTTGATCTACAACCAGTCC
>Ga0126342_10013567_pt1 | contig 14415 bp, 10 predicted proteins | sample Cyp1metagenome_FD_92528 | JGI IMG/M metagenome (GOLD analysis project Ga0126342, IMG submission 92528) | Coral microbial communities from Lord Howe Island, Old Settlement Bay, Australia - Cyphastrea 1 metagenome | ecosystem: Host-associated > Invertebrates > Cnidaria > Coral ...
AGTGACATAGCATTCCACCTTTGCAGCATTCAGTCTTGCAGACATTCCATGCGCATCCCAGAGCGCTCTTTTGCCCAAAGAAAAAGGTGCCTCACTTCCCGCTGGCCGCTGTCGGGATTTTGAATTAATCAACTATTTCTATGACCATTTTTCACAGCTATGTAACAGTCATTACCAGAGGGTATCATCTCTGAAGTAAATCCTATTAGCATTGGCTACAAAAAAGCCACTTTCGTCTTAAACCCTATTCTGCTTGTGACTTGGTGAACACCCCAAAAGACTGATCGAAGAGGTGATAGAAGAGCTGATCCTGCACTTGCTATGCGAGATGGTGTCTTGGTTTGTGATTTTTGGGAAGGTTGAAGAAAACAAGTTGGTTTCAGGACAACATTGGGGTAGTCTTGGGGTATTCTTGGGGTATTAGATGATAATTTACGGGTATATTTCATATGATCAATAGAACACATCCATATATATATATATATATAATCATATATATATAACTGTAACTGTTGTAGTATATATATATATATATATAACTGTGTGTGTATATATATATATAACTATATATATATAACTGTATAACTTGTAACCAACTTAAGATGATTTTGGGTGTGTTTGAAAATTGGTTGAATATACCTCCAAGCTATGGCAACTTTGATGGGGAAGCTGATAAACTAGTGAATATCAGAATGCCCCTGCCCAGACAAACCCAGTTCAGTCATGCTTTATCCAATCAATCGATTTCAGATTCAGGAGCTGGACAATCGCATGTCCATGGTTACAGTTGGCCGACCCTGATGAATGCCCAAAGACGTGCGAGTTCGCACATGTTGAAACCAGTTGTATCTGTCAACACTTGCCTCTGAAACGAGCGAGGTGAGCTGGCTCGAGAAGAACTTATTCTATCTTATTCTTTGGTAATCAAACATGGCAATGGAAAAACCATGAAAAACCATGACAAACCATGACAAACCATGAAAAACCTACATGTATAGATGATGTTCCCATTCAAAAAAAAAAACTCCGGGCTCTCCAAGGACAATTCCGACATGCAGAGTGACAAGGTCACCCCGTTGGATCCACTGATTGGACAAAGACAGCGGGGCCAACATTGTTTTCAGAATCCAGTCTACTCATGTAGTCAATGTCAAAAAGATATAGTCACCTACTAATCCGCAAAAAGATCGAACAGCAAAGTTTATATAAATCATGATAAATCATGATAAATCATCATTTAATACCTGGATAAAGTCATATAAAAGTCATATAATTCATATCAAGTCACTATGGTTCCCTCTTTTTGATGTGTTTTTAAATGGTTAAACCGTCGCCGGGCGCTTCGCCGTCAGGTGGTGCGTCCCTTGCAGAAGTTCAACGCCTGCGCTTCGCGGCTCGCGGCCAACGTCTCCTTGGGACTTCAAGAGAAACAGCAACGGCGGAAGAACGAGAAGTGCCTTGGGCGCCGTGGTAAGATATTAATTGGTGGGTAAGATATGGTAACTGCTTGGTGGTTTCAAACATTTTTTTTTTTCCATTTCATATATGGGATAATCATCATATATCTGGGCAAATTATAACGACCTCACTGCGACCGAACCCTGGAATCATGGTGAATGTATAGGGGAATCATCCCCAAATGGCCGCAAGATTCAGGTTAGTGAAATATTATAATTTACCCAGATTAATGGTGGGTAAGATATGGTAAGATATGGCAAGATTTATAGGTGTTAAGATATTAATGTGAATCACCAACAGATATGGGATATTATGGCGCTAAGGATGGTAAGATATATTAATAATTTGGTGTGTATTAATGGTGGTAAAATATATCGATGTTTGTTTATGGAAAAAATAGACGGGATAATAGGTTTTAACACCCATCTGGAAAGATACATTGTAAGATATTACTGAAGATATTAGATGGATAGATAGATATAGATAGATATAGCTAGATGTAGATAGATGTAGATAGATACTGTAGAGATATAGATAGATATAGATAGGTACAGATAGATATAGCTAGATGTAGATAGATAGAGATATAGATAGATATAGATAGACGTAGATAGATAAAGATAGATATAGATAGATATAGATAGATATAGGTAGATATAGATAGATACAGATAGATATAGATAGATATGATAGATATGGATAGATACAAATAGATACGGATAGATATAGATACATATAGATAGATATAAGTAGATATAGGTAGATATAGATACATATAGATAGATATAGGTAGATATAGGTAGATATAGGTAGATATAGATAGATATAGATAGATATAGGTAGATATGGATAGATATAAATAGATATAAATAGATACGGATAGATTTAGATCGATATAGATAGATATAGATAGATATAGATAGATATAGGTAGATATAGGTAGATATAGATAGATATAGATAGATATAGATAGACAAGATAGATAATTTTAGTTGGCTAGATAGATAGATAGATTAGATAGATTAGATACATCGGATAGATTAGATATATTATATTAGATAGATTCCATAGATTCGATAGCTTAGATAGAGTAGATAGATTAGATAGATTAGATTTAGAGTAGATAGATTAGATAGATAAGATTAGATAGATTAGATAGATTAGGTAGATTAGATACATTAGATAGATTATATAGATTAGATAGATTAGATACATTAGATAGATTAGATACATTAGATAGATTAGATAGATAGACAGATTCGACTGATTCCACAGATTAGACAGATTAGAGAGATTGGACAGATTTGACAGATTAGACATATTAGATAGATTAGATCGTTTAGATAGATTAGATAGATCAGATAGAATAGATAAAATAGATAGAATAGATAGATCAGATAGAATAGATAGCATAGATAGAATAGATAGAATAGATGAAATAGATAGATAGATCGACATATAGTAAGCAATTATATAGAACTTGTATGTAAGATATATGGTAAGATATTAATGAACAGTCAATAAACATTTTAGACACCAAAATCCAAAGACGTTTTTTTTTGAGTTGATTCCTTATCATATGGTTCTTAAAGCCTTGTTAAAACGCATTTAAAAAAAAAAAAAACACACACTACATAATTACTGTAGGTGTCTACCTGTTGCTTGCCAGGTGTTTCACAGTGTCTTCAATCAGGTTTCCGATTCCGATACTATCTATATGAACTGCACTTAGTGGAAGATGACACGCCCGCGAGGCCCACATTAAGAGGCTGCTTTGAATCGCAGGAAATTCAGTCCATGTCAGCATCACTATGTGCCTTTTTTCATTGTGGTTAACTTCCAACGGGTGATGTTTACAACTGGAACATGTTGAGAACAATGTGACACTGCTTGGTGGTTTCAAACATGACTTTTATTTTCCATTTCATATATGGGATGTCATCCTTCCCATTTACTTTCATATTATTCAAGATGGTTATTGCACCACCAATCAGGACATCATTAATCATCATGAATCATCATGAATCACCATTATCATGATCATTATTAACCATTATTAACCACTATTAATAGAATCTCTAGAAAAATCAGCCTTGGAATCTCACAAGAATTTCCATAGATGTTCCGTGGTGGTTCACCACATGGCCATCCCAGGAAGTTTTTGCCCTTGGCTTCAACGGTTGCATTGCTGCAATGCGCCTTGATCGACAGTGAGTTGGCCGCCGACGCGGTCAAAGGAGCCGGATGGTTGGAAACATGGGAAAAGAAGGGGAGAGAGAGAGAGAGAGAGATGTAATTTTCGTTATTTTCTTGTATATTATTTTTATATGATATTATATATATATACATTAATTTGTTTTGGGGGTTGCTACTTACTACATTGGATAGTGTAATAGTGTATAGCACAATGCTAAGATGAGTTGGGTCACCGGCCACCAACAATGGGCCTACACTATGGGGAATTATTGGCAGAGAACTTAGTTTGGATGGATTGAACAAACAGTAAGTGTTCAGTCCGTTTTCCTTGAAAACAAGCTGGTGAACCAGGCTACCCCACAGGCACCACCCCACCTCTCTACATATTTTTTTCCTCCGCAGTCCTTGCAGCTGGCAGGACTGTTCCAACCAATCGATAGCAACAGGGATGATAGCAGAGACCTTACCCGAAATGTGCACCACGAAGTGGACGGTTTCGCCATGCGACCTTTGGCCTCTCGCCTCTGGCGTTCATCGTGTCTTTGATCTAGCGATTTCACCAAGAATTGATGGATCCTATGGGATAAGCTGTGCGAATATGGATCCTATGGTGTGCACATCGTCAATTTGCGTTCCAACTAGTGATGATGATCCCCTAGCCGACACAGCGGTGTTTTCCCAGGGGTGTCGAATTATCACTAAGCAATTATAGTCACAGCGAAATGATGAAGTTGTTTATTGCCATGGTTAGATTACCTTTGAGTCAAAGCAGCAAGACAGACACTGAGTCGTCCTGAAAAACCCTTCAAAGATACATAACCCATAGGATCCATGCTAACATTGGGGGTATATTGATGGTAAACGTTACCATATATAGCATACATGGATCCTGTGGGTAAGATTACTGATCAAGTTACACATATGGCATCATATGGCCATTGTATGCCATTGTCCCAAACGTAGGATTCTTTGACAGCTGAGGTCTTACAGGTACTCTTGCAACATCAGCTGAAATTGCACAACTCAGCAAAAGATGTCACTTGGTCACGCTTGTTTTTCATGGAAATCATGGAGAAAAATGTGGGCGAGTTGGTCGGATGGCTAGATTTTTTATCATGGTGATTCAATATGATTTAATATGATTTGGTGGGATTTGATGGGGATATGTCCATTGGATATATATGATATATGGAGTTTTTCTTGGGCGATGGCAAAAGTTCCCGGGAGTTGAATCTGATTTTTTGTCGTGGATAGACATGGATATACCGTGATGCCCAACGGAGTTTGATGAACCAACTCAAAGATCCAGTCCGCAACGGAATTTTGGAGCAATGCCGCTGGCTTCGACACTGAAGGTTGCGGGGTGCTGTTGCACCCTGATTCATGGCCCTGAATTGTGACCATTTTTCAAACAAATTCTACACCCATGTAGTGATTGACTTGTCCTGATGTGTTGTAGACTTTATTGAAAGGTTGTCGTTTTTCGGGAGGAAAGACTGTACATTGTTTGTTTGACTTTACTATCTTTCGTGGATGTCAAGGAGGGTAATGAGAAAAGAAAACGGTATGTTCTAAGACGATCCTTTCCATTTGGGACAGTTTTGTAGTCAAGAAACTTCAAATTAAATATCTCCATTTTTACAACACCAAAATAGAGCCACAGAAATCACAGAATCATTATAATCATTAAAAGCTTTCATGGTTGAACTACGTCAGGTGATTCAATTGAACCACCATTCCAAATTTGGTGTTTCGTGAATTTGAGGACCACGAAGAATTTACCACTGAGATTTCAAGACATGATAGTCTCCTTCAGTTGAGAAATCGCAAGATTTGAAGTTTCTTGAAGTTTCTGAAATAGATACACAGATTCGATAGATCGCCAAAGATACACAGAAACACCAAGATCCAAAGATACACAAAGTTTCTTGAAGTTTCTTTAGACCGTTTCAAGATCCAAAGGTACACCAAAGTCTCCACAGTATCCACACATTCGATCGATCGCCGCGCCATTTGGATCCTGATCATCTCCAAGGTGTTGAATTTCTTTCCAAACAGTTGGCTTCCAGAAATCCCATTAAAAACATCATCATATACCATGAAATACCATCATATAATATATCATCACTATATTCCCATGATATTCCTGTTACATTCTGATTCTGCTTGGGTTTGTCCCCCAACGAATATCAATATGTAATATCCTCATTATATGCCCACTATATCCCCATTATATTCCCATTCAAAGCCACTAAATCCATTATGGTTGGTAAATCCGCCCCCAACAAAATATACATAGATAGATGGATTCCCATTATCTTCCCATTATCTTCCCATTATCTTCGGTGATTCTTCCCATTTAGGTCGTCCCCCATGATGGACGTTTAATCAACATAGTCCATTAGGATCCCATTAATGTTCATCAGTATCCCATTAATATCCTAGGAATATTCCATGAAATCCCATCAAATCCTAGATTAAAATCCATCAATTCCCGTGTATGTATATATATATATATCCCATTCATATGTGAATTTAAACCATCATTGATATAAAATAATAGAAGCCATATTGCCATAGGGTACATCATATATATATATATCATTATATCATATATATATACATATGCATATATATATATATATATATACATATATATATATATATTATATATATATATATATTATATATATTATATATATATATATATTATATATATTATATATATATTATATATATATTATATATATTATATATATATATTATATATATTATATATATATATATACACATCACATATACCATATATATATATATAGATATCATAGCTAGTATTGTATAGTGTCCATGCTATCTATGGGCCATACAACCGAGGCCGTCTCCGCGCTGTTGGAGACCGTCTTCCGAAGCCTGGCTCCGCAGCAGGCGTCGCTGCTGCGGCTCTTTCTGCTGCTGGAGAGCCGGGAGCAAGGCGGGAAGGGCTGGGGTTTCACCATCGACAAGTCAATGGATTGGTTTAAGGGAAAAATTACAGGATACACCCATATTTCATAGGAAAATCTACGGTTTCCTGTAGATTTTCCCTTAAGCCAATCCATTGAACAAGGGATACCCCAAAAACTGTGTTTTCGAATATTCGGACTTCAGCCCCTTCGGGCTCTCCCCCTTCCACCTCACTCAATTGCGACTGAGCCACCTCGGTGAACATTGAATGCATGAAATTTCAATCAAAGTGTTAAAAAGGGACCATGTTTGAAGATTCCAGGTTCTATCTACTGCAGGCTTATTGTATAATACTGTATATACACTCCTGAAATTATCATGAGAATACTACAATGTGAGGCCCCCAAGATAGCTAAGTTGGTTTATAACTCCAATAACTAGGGTTTATGGTACTTATAACTATAGTTACTGGGGCTTTTGTTAACCAACTAACATCACTGGGGGGCCTCACATTGTAATTTCTGCCGCTTCATTCATTTTTTCTGCCGAAAGATGTGCCACGTCAGGCCTGACATCCCTGTGGCACTCCATGGTTTCTGCCGTGATCCGCCCCTCCGTCGACCTGGATGCATCGAAGTTCGGGACCGACCGAAAGGGGGGGGCCAGCCATTTCAATAGGTGGTTCCATTATAAACCGTAGAATGGTTGAAGGACTCCTTTTGCAATTATGATATTAATAGATATATATAATATATAATTATATATATATTAATAGTTGCATCTACTTGGCGGTTTCAATTATTTGATGTTCACTACCATAGTTCTATGCGATGAAGGGTGTACGGGGTTTACTAACAAACACGGGGATATAAGGGGGTATGTATTATCTATAGTTGGTGGTTTCAATTGTATTTTCAATTTCAATTCCATGACTGGGATGGTGATCCAAAGTGACGAACATATTGTTTCCACGGGGTCAAACCACCAACCAGTTTCATGATATAGGATGAAATAAAATTTTATGTTTGTTTTAACGGATTGTGGAATGAGATGCGATTGAATTTAAGACAGAGTGGAACACTAGATTTATTGGATGTTTCAACTCTTCAATGATGAGGATCGGGACGAAGATCAGGATGAGGATGGTGACGGATAGTGCACTTTCATTTCAGTTTTGAACATGTCAGGTGTCTTTTTTTGGTTGATTGTCACAAATTTGTTTTGGAAATGAATTCTGCATTTTGCAAGCAGGTTCGGTGTGGAACCAGACATGAATAGTTTGACTTATAATCCTTACTCTAGATTTAATTTGTCGAACAAAACCCTGGTTTCAAACGATGATTGCTGCATTCGAGGAGAGAAGTTCAAACCATTTACATTCACAAACCATTGGTCTCTTTCAAATTCCCATATGTTCATATATATATTTTCTGATTTTCCCCTTCGTGCCGCAGGAGTGATAGGCGCCAAAGTGTAGATAAAATGAATACAAACGAGGCCAGAGGGGATGTGCGATTTGGTGCCTGACAAATATTGACACTTTTGGTTGTTTGGGTATGTGTCAAGCAAATGGGTACCCTGAACTGCTGGATGATGTTCGATAGAAATACTTGGTATTATTGTTTGATTCATCTGCCTGGCAAGACCAAATCTGGCTGGTGGTTTGGAACATGTTTTATTTTCCATATAGTGGGAATAATGATCCCAACTGACTAATTAATATTTTTCGGAGGGGTTGAAACCACCAACCAGAAAATTACATCCAACATCATCCAATATCATCATCATTTGATGTAGAGTTTATCGATCGTCGAATGCATTGTTTACTTAGAATCACGTGTTACGTTCAAATTCACGTGATCCCGGAAATAAAGCGAGGGAAAACCACACAACTACGTGGTTTGAAGATGTTTTAACATTTTTAACAAACTAGAAATCCTATTGCCTTATTGATATCACACAGCTGAAACATGATTAAACGCTTTCAAACCCATGTAACCTGGCAACCTAACCTAGTAACCTGCCTAATTGTTTCTCAATTTCTGGAACTCGCACGTGACTGCTGTGTATCAATGCCCTTCAGTTCTCCGCAAAAGTTACAGGCCGAGAAAGAAGGCATTGTTGATGCTGAAGCAGGCAGGCAGTTTGGTGCGGTCTGATAAATCAAATCATGATGCGGTATTGTTACAATACTATTTCTGTACAGTGGCCCAAGAGAAAACGAATTGGACGTTCTGTATGATGTATGTGCACATTGCCGCATTACTCCCAGCTACTGTATAGATTCAAGAGATTGATATTAATTAATGTGTGGCTGGACTTTGTCCAAGAGTGAAATTTGTGTGCCAAAGGAGGAGACAGGCATACACGGGCGTAGCTTCAAAAAACTACCGCGAGCCAGCAAGCCAGTATCTTTTAAAATGTTTTTCCAAATTTAGGATTGACCCGTCTGGTAATTCAGCATAGCTATGGAAAACCACCATGTTAAACAGGCAAATCATCGAATCTAAATGTGCAATTTTCATCCATAGCAAACTGTAAATTACCACCAGAAGGTACAGTGTCCAACAACGACACAACATTGTTTTGCTATATCAAACATTATCAAACAGTTCTTTCACTGAATCCCAGTGCGTTGTATTTGGGTAAAAGGGGTCATGTTCCGATTGCTCCGATTGCGGTGCTGGTTTCCTCATGTTTATTTGTTGCCCGTCTCACGAAAAGACCCATATCATCCCATATCTATTTCAAAAGAGTGGAACGGTTGTCAGTGGTGATCAGTGGTGTTATCATTGTTATCATCCCATATTTGTATATATATAGTTGTATCATGTTGTATCAAGTGTTTCCATTTGTACACATATTCCATCACTATCAATGATTTGCACCTACGTAGGGACATCTTGGGACTTGTCTCAACCGTCTCAACCAGGCAGCTCCGACGCGACTCGTTATGCACCGTTATGCACCGTTGAGAATTCTCCAGTCACTGGGGGGGATTTTCCAGCTGTTTTATAGATTGAAAATCAAACTGGATATATTGATTATATTGGATTGTATTTTTTCAGGATGAACAATAATGTTGTTTCAACAGGAAACTAGATATGTATGATTGTTTTTGCATGTTTATGCAACCATCAAACTTTCCGAACTCCTTGCAAAGCCTTTGAACATCTTTGAACCCATTTAAAGTTGACTTGGTCGAAATTGCGGTTTGAAGTTCTGCACCCCGTTGTTTTCTAATCCCGGCAATTTCCTGTTTGATTGGTGTCTGGCTGACCCACATCTTGAAGGCATCGGTGCTCCTTTTTTCTGGTGATTCCTGAACTAGCAAGTCGTAGATGTCAAATACGCTCATTGCCTCCAGCGGAAACACTCACAACATGAATCTGATTAGACAGACATAGACAGATATCTGAATATCAAACAAAGAGAGATATGCACATCACCTGGTTGGTGTGTTACATGCGCGTTGTTTCTTTGATCTTTGAATCTGGACGTCCCATACATCCGATGTACATCCCCACCTCCCAGCAACGCCCGAGGACGGCAGCAGTGACGACAGCGACAGCGACAGCGACGACGAGGTGGCCAGCGACGACGCTTCGAACCGTTCCGGCGACGAGGCGAGTGGTGGTTTCACTTGTAAGAAAATTGGTGGTTTAGCTATGTTGAACTGACAATAGATATAAGATGATATAAGAAATGGTGGTTTATGCATTTGTTCTGCATGAGAGAAATGCAAATTTGCATAGAATTGCCATATCCAGTCGAGAAAATCCAGTGTCCTTGCTTCCAGGATGCTGATGGAGAACAGAATGAAGACGATGAGGTCGACGCCTCAAAAACTGTCAGCCTTTGGTAGTGACAAACAGTTTGCCACAGAAAATGAACAGTTTAAAATTTGTTGAATAGGTAAATCATGTATAAATGGACTATGTTCTAATATAGCTTTGTTATGCTTTGTTCAATTACCATCAATTACCAAAAGGGTATCTCTCCGTGTTTGATTTTGATAGGAAAGAGAAGGTCGCAGACAGCTGGGTCTCTCTGGAATTTTGTGGCTGCATGTATGGCTGAATATGGCTGCATTCTGTGTATTCCTTCCTCCGGGCCACAATACTCATAGGTTTGGACACCTGACATGATGAAATCATGCAAAATCACCATGTGCATGCGATGCGGCTGGTCGCAACCCATTGAGTCAGCGCAGTTCCACAGAAGGAATTTGGATCCGTGTTTGGAAATATCTATTAATCCATTATGTCTTAGGGGATCTTAGGGGAATACATTTAATGGACGGGAACTAAAGATTAAAATCCTAGGTCCAAAGGGTTGAACATGGACCAAGTTTTTGCGCGACACCCGACCAAAAAAACGTTTGGGGGTATGTATTTTTGGTTCATACCCTCAGAAGGTGTTTTGATGGGCTAGTTTTGGCATGTTTTGGCATGGTCACAGTCGCCATTTTATCTCAGCAGTTGGTGTCATTCCCAAGGCAGACGGTTTCACTGAAGACGACGTCTTGGAGGTTGTGCCGGCCACCAAAATTCTCAGAGACTTGTCCGCAGATGTCCAAAGTGATTTACTCGCAGTGGCCACCAATTTCTGGAACTGATGTGGACAACACGTTGTAAAAAAAATGTAGAAACATATCATGTTTGAAGTGGCTCTTCATCCTGTGTCTTTGCTTTGATTTGTGAAACCATCGTTCATATGTGCCATCATTGTCTATTTTTATGTCCATCAATATCCATCATCTTCAATTTAAGCGTGGGCCAAAATTATCAACTCTTTGGTTCTGCGTGGTTCAACTGGTCATCCCTTCCCTACCAACATATTCCCAGGAGCCAACTGGTTTAGCATGGTTTAGCATTTGAATATGATTGGATCGTACTGGATATCTATGGACTGCATTGGATTTCTTGATTTGGGGGTAATCAAACGCCAAGATCAGCCGAGTTGGACACTCCAATAACTTGTATAACTATAGTAACCCCTCCAATAAGGATAGAATGATAGAAGAGTATGTGTTCACTATTCTAATAGGATTGTACTTTTCTATTTTTGGGGATGTTAGTATATAGTCAATCCTATGAATTTATCATAGGTCTTCCTATTTCTTCCCATCTTCCCAGTTTTTTTTTGGGGATAGCCCAATCTTCCCAGTGATCTATATAGTTGATGGGGTTTACCCTCCAGTAAATTAACATAGACCCTGCCAGATAGGGGTTGGAAGACTAGTTTCCACTATAAGTTGGTCATTTTCAGGGTCTATGTTAATTTACCAGAGGGTATAGCCAACATAACTGGAACAACGTCCCGAAGGTCCAGCATTTTTGCGCCGCATGCGAGAGCTCTGGGGTGCGGTTCAGGCGCCTGTTGAAAAGAAGGATGGGAGAGCCGGTCTCGGTCGATGCTATCAACTGGTTCCTATACACACTACTCGTATCATAGATGTAATACAATATATATATATATATATTATGTGATATATATAAGACTATACATAATATATATATAATACTATATATATATACATATAATATACTATATATAATAATATAATATACTATATATATAATAATATAATATGAAATATTATATATATGCAGGATAATGTTATAGTAATTGCATGCATGACCATGAGTTAGATGATATATTTACATTTTGCCTGCCATCTAGGTTTCACTAAAATTATGAATAATTTATTTTGTATATGCCAGTATCTCACTGATTTTCTCTTGTTAGGTCAGAAAACAGGATCTAGATGCTAAATGCTTGTAGTCCTATATCTCATGTTTCATGACTCGTCATTTTTATTCTATCTAATTCTCACTCATAGTACTTAAGATTGCAAATCACAATTGTGAATCTACATCTCACTTGTAGTAATTTTATCCAAGCTCGCAGTATCTGAAAGTTGCATCACCCCAAGATCCAGTGGTTTATCATCATGTTGCCATGTATTGAAGATAAATCTCCATTTTCAGGCACACTCAATCACACTCAACAATCATTTTAAATGGTGTTCTTTGTATGTGTGTGTGTCCTGTTGTGATCCCCATCAAAAAATGTCCAAATCCGCATGTTTGTGGATTGCTGGTTACATCCCCACTTGGGGGGTGCAGCTCCAGTTAGAAGTCGATAACCATAGCCATAGTTAATAGTTATACGTATCATATCCATTTATAATCTCAACCGCCCCCCAAGTTCGTCATATATCTATACATAATATATGATATTATATAAATATATCCCTTATAATTCATTATATATATACATATACATATATGTATATATATATTATAGTTAATTATCCCTTATATCTTCATGATATCCCCATGTTTGGTGAAACCCCCGATGAAATCGCTGCCATGTCTCAGGCCACCATCCCGGTTACGCATCCCAAGCGCAGTGCGAAGCAACAGCTGGCGCGTCTGCCCAGTAAGGCCCCGTTGCTGGTGCCGACTGAGGCACTTCCGTGGCTGGGCGCAGCCAAAAATTTGCCGGGATTCACCGTGGATTGACCAATGGAACTTGGGCATTTGCTATGATTTAGCCATGAAACATGGGGATCTAGCCATTTTTTTTGTTGTTTGGGTTGAGGATGTGTTGCTGAAAATAAAACACATCAACTTAACGAGAACATGAAAACAATCCGCAAAGAACATGTTTGGTTTTCCATCGGTTTTTTTGTTGGTCCCTGGGAGCCTCGAGGTTACTCCGGTCGCTGGCCAAAACTGTCGATGTGAAAGTTCAGGACATGGCCATGGCGGGGAAATTTGCCAGGTGACCCTATATACCCTCTGGTAATTTAACATGACTATTGAAAATGGCCATTTATAGCTGATTTACCCATTAAAAATGGTGATTTTCCATAGTTATGTTAGTTTACCAGAGGGTATACCTCCAGAAATTGTATAGTAATATACTTAGACAACATTAGATAGTCATGGTGACTTGGGACAAAACAGCATATCCGACATGGTTCCACAGTGCGGCTTGTATTGGATCAATTCATTGGATCCCCGTCCCGGGAAAAATGGGGGGTATGAAAAATAGAAATAGCGACTGCGAGTATAAAAAAAAACATGGATACCCTCTGGTAAACTAACATAGCTATGGAAAACCACCATTTTTAATGGGAAAATCCACTATAAATCACCATTTTCAATAGCTATGTTAAATTACCAGAGGGTACATGGTACAGCTATGTACAGCTAATTACCTTGATATAGAGCTTTAGCATTACGAATACATTGACTTGTTTGAAAATCGTTCGATTGTTGTGAACCTTCAGCATATGCTGGTAAGAGCGCTTGGCGAGACTCCCAGATTTTCGAAGAAGTACAGTAGGGTATATTTCGTCGTGTTCTTTAGATTGTTTCACTGAAAGAGGAATTCAATTGTGGAATTGGTGGAACTGCTGCACATTCTTTGCTGTTCCCACTTCTTGAAATCATGCAGGAGATTTCTATGATGGATCAGCTACAAGGGAGGCTGGAAGGATGGTTGGTCTACGATCTGGCAGAATGCAAGGTGGCTTACTGGGCTGGTGCTAGTGGTGATCAGCTTCCCAGGGTCTCTGGCTGAATTTCTGGGTCAGATGATCTCCACCTTGAAGCAGTCTGAAGATGTCGAGTGGGTTTTGATTGGTACGGCAGCTTTTGGGACTGTGCCTGTGTAAAAAAAATTGTGAGTTTGACCTGTCTAATGTATATTTTGTATAGCCAAGTGATCACATGCCCCGTTGACATTTGGCTTTAGGGCCCTTGAGTCATACCGCGCTGCCGTGGTAAAAGTTGGGCATTTGAC
>Ga0126342_10013568_pt1 | contig 14415 bp, 29 predicted proteins | sample Cyp1metagenome_FD_92528 | JGI IMG/M metagenome (GOLD analysis project Ga0126342, IMG submission 92528) | Coral microbial communities from Lord Howe Island, Old Settlement Bay, Australia - Cyphastrea 1 metagenome | ecosystem: Host-associated > Invertebrates > Cnidaria > Coral ...
GACAGAGAACACTGTGCGTCGAGGGTCGCGGTTGAGCAGGAGGAGGAGGAGAGGAGAGGAGGAGAGGAGCAGGCAACTGACATAAAATCTAACAACCCTCACCTGGCAGGTGGGGAAAAAGGTGAGCATTCATCTCACCAAAAAGGCATCAACTGCAAGCATCGTTGGGAGGGGACAGGCAACCGGACGGCCAGCGGCAAGACTTGGGCATGCCAGTGAAAGCAAGTAAAGCCAAGAAAATCAGCCAGAGGCCGCTGCTTTGCACTGTTAGCTGAACGGAGCTGAGGCCCACACTTCCTTGCTGTGAGCTGAAACCTTTTCACCTTGAATCCTGCGCAAGAACAGTGATAGCGGGACCGGCTGCAGGTAAGGACATCGGGCAGGAAACGGATGGGCCTGCCATGGCGGGAAGATCGCTATAATAATCTGAAGTAGGATCCACTGTTCCAACAAGGGGCCAGTTGTTTGGGTTACCGACTGATAATTTAATATAGCTGGGCAGATATATGCTTGCGCGAAAGTTGTCTGAAATCCGTTTATATATCCAAACTTTGTTGGTAATAGCAAAAATGAAGACATGGCCCTTTATGTTGCCGCAGGCGTCCTGAGGTGTTGGGTGTGCGCCTTCCGGCTCCACATGGACGCCTGTGCGCCATGAAACATGGTGTGCTGGAATCAAGAATCCCTTTCCCAGACTGTTGCGTAAGCTTGGTTTATGGAGGTGCTGGCGAAGGCTGCGATGATGATGGGGGTGATGCTGGCAATCATGATGATGATGGTGATGATGATGATGATGATGATGGTGATGCTGCTGCTGCTGCTGCTGATGATGATGATGATGATGAAGGTGATCAAAGTGGTGGTGATGATACGGAGGGTTGAGGATTTCGCGCAGTGAGGTGATGATCAAGCCACAGATGAGAAGAATATCAATTCCCATTGTAATCAAATCGGGTTTGGGCAGATGGTTTCTTCGCGAGGAAGCCATGGCAACCCGAATGATCTTCGCCTCTCGCCAGGAGTGAAAGATGAAGAGCCGGATGGTAAACTTTTCACGAACCTTCCAGTACAGGGAGCAGCATGGACATTGCACCGCCCAAGCTAACAGAACTCAAACCATCTTCCAAGTCCCAAAGCGTTGCGCGTAACATCGTCCCATGACAACCCCGTCCCAGCATATGATGAGCATAGTGGTGCCACTGCCGCCACCGCCGCCAACAGCACAATGGTCATGGTCATGGTCATAATCATGATCATGGTCATGATCATAATGATCATCATCATCATCATCATCGTCATCGTCGTCATCATCATCATCATCGTCGTCATCACCATTGTCACCGTCATCGTCATCAGCATCATTAACTCACATGTAAGATGGAAAAAAGGACTGCATTTTTCAGCAAGCTTTGCGCGTATCCTCGCCTTTCAGTTACTCTTGGCTTTGCCTTGGGCTTTCTCTGGCTGACCGTGCCTAAGGACAACTAGGCTTGCGGCCAGGTAGGAGAAGGTGGCCAACTTCCAAAAGGCAGCCTGACAGAGACAGCAGCTGACTCAAACGGTGTGGCCATCGAAGAACATCCCGGAACATCCTTCCTAAGTGCGACGGCTCTGGGAAGAAAGTATATGCTTTGCTTCCCCCAAAAATGGTCAAGCGCTAGGCAAATTGCGCGCCTGCTTTCTGTGATACACCAATCCATCGAACAACGAATGGTTGAACACATGGCGAAGCTGCGGGCAAGGACTGTGGGCCTCTTGCCGCTCTTCGTTGGTCTTTAGCGTATCTTCCTGTTTGTTCTTCAGCTGCTGAACCTGGCGCCAGCTGACGTCGCCGCGTAGCTGGGGAAATGGGGCAGTGGGAACCATGTTTGGCCATAAGCGCTCCAAGGTTGTTGGAAGCTGGGGTTGTTGGGGCAATATGACCTTTCTGGGAAAAAACCGGCTGATTTGGAATTGCTTTTTGAAGGCGGGAGCCAGCCAAAAAATGGGAAAGGATGACTCACTTTTGAACCAGCTCAAGGCGCCTACGGTAGCGGCTGCATGAACAGATACTACACTGAGCATAGTCATAAGGCTGAGAATGCGGGTGTGTACATTTCACTCCGGGCACTCTCCTGTGCTGCCTGACCATTCCCAAAATAGAGATCAGCCGCAATCAAAGCATCGTTTGTATGCGGTGCATGGCAAATCCATGCCTGATCTCTGCAAATGCCTACACCAGTGGAGATGATACTTGCTCCCCCTTGGCGTGACTCGAATTTCCTCTGGGAACTCGGCATCTCGGATTCTCTGTTGTTGTTCTTGATGTACGCGTTCCATCCGCGCAATGACTTCCTTCTTCTCGTTCACCACGCTCTTCAGCTCTGCATTTTTGGGGTCTTCAGCGCGGTGTTCTCATGGTCGCCTCATCCAAGGCGTCTTTCATCGCCCTCATGTCGATTCTATGTAGGCCCAAAATCCATCGTCTCTGGCAGAAGAGCTTGGCAAGGACCACCACCACCACCACCACCACCACCACCACCACTGGCGTCTCTCTCCTTGTTGGATGTCACCAGATGTACCACTCTGGTCGAATTGTAGTTCTTCTGCTCCAGGGCCCTTGTGATCTCTGTGTTGAGTTTGTGAATGTTTTGACGCTTTTGCTCCAAATTGTCTTCAAGCTCCTGGACCTTGTCCTCGGCCGTGGCGAGGTCATAGTTCACCTTCTCTGCTTCGCCCCTGTACATGTTGCGATTCTGCTCCAAGACCAACGGTACTGTAGAGCCTTGTCGCGCTCCTCTGTCAGCACCCTGATCATTTCTTGCAGCTCCTCGCAGTTGACAAGCTCCCTTCCCGCACAGCGGTCAACTTCCATCGGATCATCTATTTCCACCTTGACCTTGACGGCGATCGCCTTGCACACGTAGTTCGCCACATAGAGCGCCATCTTGCCCACGAAGTGCTCTGGAAGACATACTTCTCCACCAAAACCGGCGCAATCACCACGATGAAGGTAATGGTGTAGTGCAGGAAGATTCCCATGTACTTGCCGTCGGGGCCCGTGTCATGGGCGTTCAACTCAGCTGCACTGGCCAAAGTGGGGGATCATCATAGCCATCCGCATTGTAGTGCTCTAAGATAGGACAATGATGCCGTAGACGATCGTGGCATGCGTGGCCTTGACATTATGCGGGTTTTGCTTGGCGTGCTCCAGCAGCCCGTCGTCATTTATCATGAGAGTCTGCTCATCGTACTCCTGCAAGGACGGAAGGATGCGACTGACCACAGGTTGGCTGTCTACCCCATATATGGTTACCTTCCCCGCAGTAAGTAGCTGCAGCAACTCTGGACTCTGCATTGGCTTTGTCAGTGCGTCGGCAGTCATTGACTCAGTAGGAATCAGAGAAGTTATTCGGGTGCGTCCAGTCAGACGACCTTCACGGATTCCAAGCACATACAAACGCTGAGTCTTGTCTTGGGGAAGAGCCTGCTGCCCTGTGCAAACCATGTAGAAGTCGGAAGGTAGAGCAGGATTTCCATTCTCTTGAACTTCAACCAGCCCCTTCAGTGTCGGCTTGATGGAGATGTGCATCATCTCGGAAAGCCTCACCATCACCAATGTAATTGATTCAACTCCGTTCACCATTGAAAGTGTCTCCGGATGGCTGGTGCTGTATGAGATTCGTTTGGATTCTCCTCCATGAGCATGTAAGACGTGCATTCCTCCACCATGCTGCTTCTCAGGCACCATGTCGTGAATCACCTCGTGCTCCATCACATGGTTTCGCCGCATGCCGTCAGCCAAAAGAACCAAGACGCCTTCCTGAGCATAGTGTCTGCCATTGTGGGCTGAACTTGCATCATGTATGCAGACCAAGCGTTGATGAGGAGTTTGAAAACGACGATAAAGGAGTGCAGCTTCTCGACAATTTTTTGCTTTGACCAACGCTTCGCTCGCCAGTTCAGCTCCTTCACAGTTGCAATGGCCACTCTGGATTGCAGTACTGAAATGCCTGCCACCGAATCCAAACGCGTTGCAGTGACCCAGAGCAGAGCTTCCAAAATGCTTCTGTAGTCGGAGATTTCTGCAGGCGCCAGATGCGAATCATCAGGTCGCTGTGCAGGAGCTGGCTTCATCTTCTGTACGAACTCCTCCTGGTCAATTGAGAAACAATCTTTTGTCTGGCGGCGGGTGCGTCCGCAATGACCTTAAAGGCAAACTTTGTCGCGACACCTTCTTGAACTTGTTGACAAACTTGTTGTAGTGCTCGTCAAGCCACTTCCTTGGTGCTGTCAAAGCAAGATCGTCAACGTGTGTGGTCAGCATAGCTTCCACGTTGTCCAAACTCATAGATGTCGCGGAACGCTTCCAAAGAAAGCAGTTCTCATCCAACTTCCAGCTTGCTCTTCGCCGCGCCCAGCTCCAAGATGTACTCATGCAGGCATAATTGCCATGCGAGAGGAGCGTCATTGAGTCCGTAAATAGGTTTCAAACAAAGCAAACCGTATTCGTGAAGAGCATGTTGTGGAACCCGAAAAACGTCTGGAAACTTCTGAAGATGTCGCCAAACGTTCATCGGAGGGAACACCACGACTTGCCCCGTAGGGGCATCCAGTCCAAGCTTCTTGAGACGCTCCGGGATTCTCTTGAAATCGAACCCCTTGAGGAAGGCCCCGGCAATGTCCCAACTCTCAAGGTCATTGTCTTTTGCGATACCAGCAATCTCTGGGAAAGCCTTGTCGCCGTCGTGCTCCTTGTTGTCAAAAGCTGTTTCTGAGCATCGAAACATCCTCTGGCACACAGCCGGGACTTGATCTTGATGAAGCCAGCTGGATGCCTCTTGTGCTTCTCACCCACTTGCAGTCAATCACCACCATCTCATCTGTCAGCTACATGCGGTGAATGGGCTTGAATGCTTTCTCCTCCACACACTGCGTCGCTTCGTTGGCATCTGCTTGATCAATTCAGGCCACATAGCCTGTGAGATCTCATGGTCCTCAAAGGTGTTTGTCTCCTGGTCAACCTTGTAGATCTTGGTTGTCCCGAGACATGCAATGGCCTCGCAGTTCTGCTTGTAGTCGAGGGTGAAAAGCATCCTGTTGGTCTTGCGGTCAACATCATACTTCTGCATGAGGAAGTTTCTGGCTGTAGAGGTCAGAAGGGAATAGCCCATTTGCCAATTTTCGCAAAAACTCCAGAAGAACTTGAAGATTTCGATTTGAAGCGTTGTACCAATGTCGCATGAACTCCATCTCAGGCTGGATGAATGCGATCCTTTGATGCTTCTTCTCTGGCGAAAGCACAACTGTCCTTGCCTCTGGTCCTTCTCTCTTTCTGTTGATGGGATGTTCATCCATTGGACCAGAAGTGTCCGGTTCAGCAGGCTGAGAAATGGGCTCCTTCTTTGGATGAGCATTTGGATTCATCACCTCTTCGCTGGCCATGATGTAGTAGAAGAAGTAAAGAATGCAGATGTCCTCTTTGTTGTGGTTTGAGATCTTCCTCATCTGCAGATGGTTGTCAGTGTTGCGCTCCTGGACTGCATAGCTTCGCCCACCATGGATCCATGTCAGCAGCGTTCCAACGGTGCTGGCTGGAGGCTTCATCGATCAAAGAGCTTGTCCAAATAGAACTCCATGTAGTGTGCGGTGGGTCAAAGCTTTTGAGGCTGTGTCAGCCTTCGCCAGGATGTGTCGTTGTTCCTTGGGAAGCCTCACCCATGCTGAATTCCTCTTGCGAATCCAGCCATAGAGGAACACCTTGTACCCGGACATGTTCTCCACATACTTCATGAGCTTCCTAAGCACGTCATCCATCTGGGGTGTCTGGATTTCCACATGATGGATGCCCCGGAAAGCTCGGATGTGTCACAAAGAGACCAAATAGCGCTTTCCTTGGTACTGGATGTTGGCCGCACCTTCGTCTGCATCAAGACGTAGTAAAAGAGCGGCACCACGCCATCCTTGATCGTTCTTGACCTCTCTGTAGAACTCCACTTCTGAAGTGCCTGCCACAAGTTCTCCAACTTCAAGTTGATGTGGACGAGTTCTGGAGGCCCTTGCAACCCGATCTTCAATGACAGCTTGTTGTGCTTGAGCAAGTGATGCCTGTCTGATTCTGAGAGCCCGTTCAAACACCGTCAGGTCGGTCTTCAGGGCGCTGCCGGTGGGTGCAGGATGTGCACAGAGTCATGCAGGGTTGTAGAACTCCCTTGGCATCATCCCATAAATGTGACGCCACCATACGACAAAGTCAGATTCTGCGCCGTAAGCAGCTTCTTGCCCAAGCTCTGCTTCTGTCGGCTGAAGGCCCTGTCGTTTCAGCTCAGCACGCAGCTTGTACATCGTCAACTTGACCAACTGCACGTGGCGCTCCACAATGCCGGCGCCGGTGTGTTGTTCAGCACCTGGTCCAGCGGTGGTTCCACGTGGACAACGGTTGATGTTCAACCTTTCGAACTCAGCTCCCGATTCATGGGACATCAATGCAACTTGCTGATCAAGAACTAGACGTTCTGGTGGCCCAAAGTGGTAGATCCAAAGTTCCTAGAGGGCTTTGGGAAGTTGTTCAGATTCTTGACCCTCGACCACACCACATTTCTTGAAGCGGGCAGCTTCATCGATCAGCAGCATGAAACAGGTAGATTCCCAGTAGAACCAATCCATCTGGACTGTCTCATTGAACACATGGGCGCCTCTGGCTCGTAGTTGAGGTCGATTTGGAAGACGAATGTGCTTCCTGCAAACGGTGCAGCATTTCATAGCTTCTCGGGCCAAGGAAATCAGCCCACCACTTATGCCAGCTCGCCGAAGCAAATTGGTGAAGTCTGAGGCCGGTGAATGCCGCAAACGCTCATGTAGGCCAAGAAGAAGTCTTCGCCCTTTCATATTCTCCACGTTCCACAAGACCTGGCAGTCGTTGAAGGACTCGTCGCAGGTGGTAGTTTGGGCGTAGTGGAGCCAGATGTGCATGAGGTTGGACATCGAAGTCTTCTTCACCTTCTTGTGGTTGTCCTTGCCCTGCAGGTTCATAGGATGATTGCATCAGTGCTTCATCATCTCGTCCATCTGGTAGAGCTCGTAGTGAAGGTTGTGACAAGGGCTCATCTTCTTTTCGTTTGAAGCCTGGTTGGGCAGGAATCATTCTGGCCCTGGTCAGTGGAGTTGATGGGGCAGGGACACCTTGCAGTTCTGTGCCAAAGGCTGAGATCATCCAGTCACCTTCACCAACTGCTCCATAGATTTGGTTGTGGCTGCATTCGCGTAGATCTTCAACTCCCACGGATGTTCCAATCCTTGACATGTCCTCCGATGAGAAGTCGAAGATGTGAGGACCCCTTGGCCAGTTGAGGTTCTGCATCTCGCAACTTGAAAGGTCTCAGTTCAATTCGAACCCCAGAACCAACATATGATCGGCAAAGATCTCCTTGAGTGCCAAATGGGTTGCATGATCGATCCAATGGGCATACTCAATCTTGTTTCGGACGGCTTCACCTGAAGGGCATGATCGTGGATCCTGACAGGGTCATAGTTCTCCCGATCAGCGCGTTCTTTCCAGTTGGCCAATGGATCTGTGGGTTGTTGAGTCTTGCCCTTTCTTCTTGGTCCAGTGCCAGATGCCCATCGTCCATAACGGCATTCTCCAGGAACCATGGTGCAAGGGATGTCTGAAGGACAAAGCCGTCCCAGCTGGCATCTGGTGCATTCCGAAAAATGATGTGCTGAAAAATGTCGGAGATGTTCTGGCCATTGTCCAAGTTGTAGACGGTTGTTGTTGTTGTTGTTGTTGTTGTTGTTGGGGCAGTCAATCACGTCCAGCTTCAGCCGTTGGCACATAGTGCGTGGATATGCAGCTGCTCTTGAAGCCCTGGTCAGACCACTGGAGTCGGTGCCTTGTAGGTGAAAATGAGCTTTGCCTCAATGACCTGAACAACGTGTTGCGGTGCCCTTCCATTTGAAGTTCGCTGAGAGCCCTGTCGCCTTTTGCACTGGTACTCCACATTCATCTTGGGCACCAAGCATGCATTGATCCAGCCGTTGTCTCTTCCGATATCCAGGAAGGGCTTGAAGACGTAGAGGATTCTCAAGTAGATCTTCTTGAAATAGGGCACTGCCCAGAGGTTGTTCCAGGTTGTAGCCAGGAGACTGCTTGTCTTGCCGCTCCCAAATTTCTTGAGTGAACTCCAGCGATGGTCGGGCAGAAGTTCGTTCTTGAAGACGAAGGTCTGGATCTTTGGATGTTGAAGAAACACTCCACGGTGCACAATTTGGAGCAAGATGAACCACACCTGGACGAAACTCAGCTTGGGCTTTGCGCAGCATGGCCTGGTGATTGGCGTCGGCAAGATTCCATCCATATGTGAAGTCAACCGGGAAGCCGAAAAAAGAGGCTTGCCATGAACATCGCCAAACTGAGCCGGCCCGTGCCGGAAAACATCTCCCAGAAGTGCCACCGTAGTCCTTTGCCTTCTGTTCGGTTGAGCCATTTGTTGGAGTTTTTTGGAGTGATTGGAGCCATGCTCGTCTTGGTGTAGAATTCTTCGGGAAGAGCTCGGTACCGCTTGTTCAACTTCGGCACGTCAACGCCATCGGGCAAGTGATCATCCTGAAAATGGCTGGTTTCTGTGAAACTTCGCTGGGCTCGTCCACAATGAACTTCACTGCCTTCTTGTGGGCAGGTTGAGCCGCCGTGGATTCAGGCATGCGGATCTGGAAGATGTAGTGCTGAATCAGGTTGAGATCGTTGTTGATTCTGCTGCGATGGTAATGGATCAGGTTGTTCTTGCACTGAATGAAATGATGGTTGTACTGAATCAGGTGATGTGTGTGGTAGATCATGTGTGGAGGTTGTTGCTATAGGTTGTGTTGATGATGCATCATGTTGAGATCGCAAGGAATCAGGCTGGTATCGTACTTGAACAGGTTGAAGCGGAATTGAATGACTTGACACCAAATCGCCATTGCCGTTGAACTTGGGCATCTTGGCTTCACTGCTATCTGCAGGCTTGTTGTGGTTGTTGCCATCGATCAAGTTGTTGACATTGGCGGTGTCGTTTGATTCACCTCGGCCACCTCCTGGCTGCAAAAGGGCGATGGGTCTGTTGTAGATGAGGAAACAGTGACAAACTCGTTCATGAACATCATCCTATCGCTTCGAGCTTTCTTCAGTGACCTTCTGAGAGAACAGCGCTATCTCCTTCTTGGTCTCCTTGGCAACGCGTGCTGTCTGCTCGTAGTCGGTCGGCAGGGTGTAGTGTCCCGAGTCCGTCAAGAGCAAGCGAAAGATCCTGTAGTGCTTCTCTTCACTGTCTTTCTCTCTTCCTCCAACCATCATCAGTCCATCTCGATTCGCAAACTAGTACGTTGGCGAAGATGCTGGCATCCAAACGGCGCAGTGTTGGATTTCCAACCAGTGCTGGGCATGTTGAGCCAGAGCCACCAATGACATCTGCCGTGTCGGCGATGGAGTAGCCGCCAGCTTGAAGAGGAAGTGAAATCTCTCCTAAGGTCTGATTGGCTTCGCCGCTGATGCCGCTCACTGGTGTCGTCTTGTCGTAGTTCATGGAGACTTCATGCTGCTTTCCAGAAGGTGTGATGCAGTTGTCCATCAGCTGTTTGAGAGTGTCTGAGCCTATCAGGCCCGATGCAGCTCCTGGATCTACTAAGAGGCCACGACGTTGTTCTCCACAGACATTGAAGCAGCTTGCCAACTCTTCCAGTTGCTGTCCAGCATGAAAGACCGCAAAGTTGAAAGCTGTCCCATGACGCCTTTCTCCAGAAACTTGAGCACCGTCTTGATGTTCAGGTGCATAGACACTCGGCCTCGCAGCTGTCCTTGCCCATTTGAAATCTTCGTCTTCCGATGAAGTGTGTGGCCGTGAACTGGGTGTTGATCTGCCGCGTTGATGAAGTCGATGTGGTGCTGTCAGGGATGCCCTCTGAGAAGTCCACCTTCTGTCGCATAGATGGCAAAGTGGAGTACCAATGGCGTTTTCCAGAACCTTTCCCACGGAGTCGAGCTTTTCCTCCAGACTTGCCACCGGGCTTTCCTCCACCATATTTGCCATAGCCCTTGGACTTCCCAAAGCCTTTGTAGGGCGTGTAGCCACCATAGCCTTAGCCCTTGCATTTTTCGCCCAAATGCGTAGCCCTTGTTCTTGCCCTTGCCATCGAAGCCACGATTGGAAGGAAGAGGACAATCCTTGGCCATGTGCCATTGGGACCCACAATTGAAGCATCCTTCACCACCTTTTCCTTTGCTTTTGCTGCCCTTGTGGTGCTCTTCATTGACTGCAGCTCCATCCTTGTTCTCTCCATCTTCATTGGCTGTAGTGAAAGGTGCGGGGTCTTCGGCATGATCACCTTCAGGCCATTCTGCTTCTTCTTCCCACTAGTATCCATCTTCATCATGCCAGTACTCATCATCGTTCCACCATTCATCATCCTCGGCAAAGCCGCCATATCCATACCACCAGCTGTCATCCTACCCATATCCATATAGTCATAGTCCTGGATGTAGGGGTCGTTGTCGGTATAGTTGCCGTAGAAGACATCGTTCTCGTGCTCCACACAGTTGGGGCTCAGTCGGAGCGCCAGACTTCTCGCGTCGTCAAAACGACTGTAGTCACCATTGACCTGGAGCTTGATGTCATCCACCGTCTTTGCTGGCAGTCCACTGTGCTAGAACCACAAGTAGAATTTGGCAACATTGTTCAATTGATGTCCGGCCCTGCCCTGCGCCTGTCATACCGGGTCTCAAACTCAACTGCATACTCGGCCAACGTCATCTTCTGGCCTTGTCTTGAAAACCCAAAGAATCTGTCCAAGGCCGCTGTTGCCAAATCTTGGTCACGCTGACCAAAAGCTGTCCTCAAAGCCTGCGTGAGGTACTGAACGCTGCTGGCTATAGGTTTTTGAAGAACAGCCCCGGAAGTTGGATCAAGCACCTCATCCGCTGCCAGACGCGACAATGCACCTGGTCCCACATGCATTTGACCGTCTGGGGATGCGCAGCGTCATGGCGACCTTTGCTGCACGTCCATGCAACCGCCCAGAAATGAGCGGGCCAACCACCTCATCCTTGACCGTCCTGGGGTTGTGTGAGAGTTGCAGCTTGTCTAGATACATTTTTAAGGGATATTGGGGGTCACCCGGACTCCATCCCGGTGGCACATCCCTACGGAACTCCTGGAGCGGAAGGTTGCCAGTGCCACCAAGCTGATGCATCTTGTAGGGCTCCTTCTCTGCTGCCACCAATGCACAGCAAGTGACAAAGAAGCCCGCTGCACCACTTCCACCAATGCTAAGAGCGAGTGACGAAGAGGTACGCAGGCAAGTGCCAGTAGAGCTCGGTCGCCACTGCCACCAAGCAAGGAGCCGAAGGTCGGAGATGCCCTTGGCGAGGCCCAGGAAGCCCCAATATCGAACACCTCCAGGAAGACCTGGATTGCCACGCCAACGGCTTCTGCAGAGGACACCAACCTTGAAGCCGAGATCCTTGAGCACCAGCAGGAAGTAGCGCTGCCCGGAGACAGCAGCCTGCCAGCGCAGGCGGTAGCCCAAGGAGCGAAGGGCCTCACAAGAGACCCTGCGGCAGCGGAGCCCGGACAACCGTGCTCCGCTACCAAACCCACTTTTGAACCAGCTCAAGGCACCTGCGGTAGCGGCTGCATGAACAGATACTACACTGATCATAGTATCATAGTCACAAGGCTGAGAATGCCGGTCTGTGCATTTCACTGGATGTCTGTGTTGGAGAATACTGTTGGAGTTGAAAGACAATATTTTTGTCTTTGGGGTTTCTTTGACCGTGGCTTGCCACCTCCTCGTTGGTCTTGCTGATGAATTCAGCATACTTTTCCCTTTCCTGTCAGGGGCAGGCAGCGCAACATGCCCCACAATCTGGCTCCTGGCGAGCCTGTGAGCAGCGAAAAAAAGGCCATGGAGGCCCCTTTTGGTTTCCAGCACTGCCAAAACCTTATGAGGGTGCCCACAAAGAAACACCTACTCAATGCCTGCACTTGAAACCCGCTACCCAACAGCTCAGCTGCCTGGACCATACGCCAATTCATGACGGCCATCATCACCGGCTCCTGCGAAGCAAGCGGGGGCCATCATCCCAAATAGAGATGAGAAAAAGAATTTGAAACCAGCAGCCGGGTAGCAGCCGGGTAGCAGCCGGCTAGCCCCTACATGAAACCCTATGGACACAAGCTTTTTTCATTGCTCAAAGTTTGTTTGTTGGCCTGTCGCGGAAAATCAAACGGCCTTTTGCGCAATTTATTGCTTTGATCTCCGCTGGGTTTGGGCCAAGCCTGGCTAGCTACCAGCCCGCCCTTACAAAAACAGGCCCAGGGCCCTTCTATCCAGTTTGAAAACAGACCGAAGCGCAAATGTGGGCCTTTCACCTGGGCCACTTCTCCCGCGCGTTTCAGTTTGACTCGTCCTAAGCGCCCGCCTTTTGTAGAATTTGAAATGTAAAAGGACTCTTGTTGGCGCAGACTCCCAATCACCAGCCGCATTTTCCCGAATCCTTTGGCGGGGTCAGCCTAGGTTTATGGTTCCCTGAGTTACGGCTGGTACATTGATGGTTTCCCAGCAATGACCATGCTTTAAGGCTTTCAGGTTAAGGACAACCTGGATAATGCCAGTTCAAGTTGGTCACCGATTTTCAATTGGGTCCACACCTCTATAAGCAAAATCCCCCCTATGATAGACGAAGCGCCAAGCCTTACCCAACTTCATTGTGCGGCGGAAATAAACAGCGATCCGCATGGCTGAATCTGCAATGCCCGCCCGCATTAATTTTTGGTTCAACCACCATCCTTTATCGAAAATACGCCCGCATTTCCTGTTGCCCGGTCCTTGGCCCGACGGCGAATCAGCAGCTCAGCGCTGTGGTTGGCAAAGTTCAAGAGTTGTTCCCTGCGAATACAATGTTGGGGCCGGCTGGGCGGCGGCAAAAATGGAAGGAACCTATCCATGAACATTTGGTCAGCTTCGGCCTGCAGATGCTCAAGCTTGCGGTTCACTGCTTCCAACATATTACTTGAAAACCACTGCTTCCAACATATTACTTGAAAACCCTTTCTTCAAAAATTGGAGATGGCCTCGTCAACATCTCAGGAAACTGCCAAAGAGTAACGAACTGAGGCCCAGGACACAGTCTTCTCCTCTTTCAGTGATATGTCGTTCTGTGCCTGGCGCGTTGGATGTTCCGCAAAATTGTGTGCCCCCACTTGGGATAAATGGTGAGCAGTGCATGGGCATTTTGAAAATCCACCTGCCGGCTCAACCAGCCAAAAACCGGCGCCAAGATTTCCTAACATGTCATTGCGTTCCTGAAGCTGAGGCCCCTTGCCCATCTGTATGCATGATGCGGAACAGATGGTGCCTATGTATTTCACTACCCTTCGGACAAGTTGGCATGCTTGTTGCCGTTCGCTGACTATTGTCCCCCGCTCATGCATCGCACGCTTGAAATTACACCCCGAAACAAGTTCCATCGCCAATCCCATCACCTCCTTGCGGATCTGATCCATTTCGCCGTGGAAACTGCGGTGCGAACGCATCTTCTTGGCGACGCTATGCCATTGCCTCGACAAGAACAGCTGGGGGTGCAGAGAGGGTCCCAGATCCAGACAAGAAACAAAAAGCAACTAGCTGTTTCTGGGAGCGCTCTGATGTCCACGATTCAAAGTGCAGGTTTCTTGTGAGCATGCTTCATCTACTTCTGGGAAACGGGGCCAGAAACCGCCCCGGCTAATTTGTTGCATTAAAGGGCCATCCCTCGGCTGATGGACGTGAGGCCACCAGAGCTCCTAACACGGCCGCTTTCATCTAGGCGCATGGTGTCAAGCTGCTAATAAGTCAGCCCCCAAATAAGATCAATTATGGTTCGAAAGGAGGGGGGGCTAACAACGGCCCAGCATAAAGAAAGCATGACTCTAGCACCTTCAAACGAAGGCAGCACATCAATTAGGGCCGTTCATATGCAAGGCCCGCGCGAGGCGAGCGGCGGAAGTTTCCAGCGGTGAGAAGTGAAAGAACCAGCTTTGCCTATAGGAGTTGGAGTGAAGCCTCACATGTTCTCAACTCTTGCTGGATTTCGTCCTCACCTGTCCCCAACTTTTTCAAGCGTGGTGCACACTTCTTAGCACTTCGCAGCTCTTCTCAAGCCATCTCAGCTTTTCTCAGCTCATCGCAAGCTCTTCTCAAGCAATTTCACATCCCTTCTCAGCTGTTCTGAACTTGTTTCATTTCTTTTATCTCAGCTCTTCTCACCTCTCCGCACCTCCTTTCAACCAAAGCACAGCATCAACGGCGTCAACGGCGTCAACGGCGTCAACGGCATCAACGGCGTCAACGGCGTCAACGGCGTCAACGGCGTCAACGGCGTCAACAACAACAACAACAACCACAACAACAACAACAACA
>Ga0126342_10013569_pt1 | contig 14414 bp, 17 predicted proteins | sample Cyp1metagenome_FD_92528 | JGI IMG/M metagenome (GOLD analysis project Ga0126342, IMG submission 92528) | Coral microbial communities from Lord Howe Island, Old Settlement Bay, Australia - Cyphastrea 1 metagenome | ecosystem: Host-associated > Invertebrates > Cnidaria > Coral ...
CCATTTCATTAACATCCTTTGACTTAAATGATTTAAATAACTCACAGTGGCGGTTATATTCAACAATATCCTGAACCATTTGACCACCTACAGTAGCCCTGTATCTTTGAAAGAATGAATGAAAACCACCTAAAGGTCGTAAAAAAATTGCCCTTGTGCCGTCAGTATTTTGTAAGTAAGCAAATAGACGGACACTGTTTAAATCTAAATATTGGTTTGCCTGTCCGCTGACATAAAATCATATGTTCTTATTACCAGCATTTGGGGCATATACATTAGACCCTGATGGAAAAATATTTCATTTGTCTTCTATCAGTGATGTATTGACTTGTTTGGGGTAAGCCAAAGTTAAGTTGGTTAATCATAACGTCGGAACTTTCGCTAATAATATTATCCATAACTTATATATTTAATTCTCGATATTTTATATGCTATATCATTTTTTCTTTTGATAAGGAAAATAAAACTAATTTTCATTAATTTTTATTTTTCTTGTGTGCTATTAACTTAATATTTTTGGATTGAATATGATTACATATTTTTTCTCTATATACCCCCGTTCATGTCACTCGTCACTATAGTACACGTACGCTAGATAACAAAAATATATTTACGAGACTTTAAATAATGGTAGTTGGAATTGTACCTCACCAGCACAGCATTGCACGTCGCGAACGCCGCGCTCATCTTCTTGCGCAGACCTGTGAGTCTGCCCGGGTCCACCGCATCTGACTTGAGACACACCTGAAAGCCCTTTGGCAGGCGATGCCCGTCAACCGCAACGATGTTGAGGTAAAAGAAGAGCGTCAAAGCCCAAAATGCCTTCGCGAATGACTGCCAAACGCTCAAGCAAGAGTACACTGCTTCAATCACCCCACAGAACTGCTGCGCGAAGTCTGGCTCGGACGGTGAACGTGTGACCAACTTCAGTCCTCCACTGCCGTCGTCTATGTAGACGGACCAACGAGCGCGGTCTCCAGCTTCAGTACTGAAGAGCCCGTACCTCTCCAGCACGATCACACTGATGTGCATTATCCTCGACCCATCATTTATGTCAGTGGAATCACCGTTTATATCATAATAGTAGTATACCCATATAAATATATATATATATCCATATATATATATCCAACAACGGAGAAACCATTCAAACAATCTACTACAAGAAACAACCGACCGTTACGCAAATTGAATACTTAGCATATTACCCTCTGGTAAACTAACGTAACTATGGAAAACCACCATGTTTATATAATGGGTAAATCAACTATTTCTATGGCCATGTTCAATAGCTATGTTAGTTTACCAGAGGATATACGGGTAAGTCATACTGGGTTGATTCCCATATAACGGTGATAAATGCTGATTATAATGGTGATTCCCTAACCTGATATAATTTAGCATAATGGTGATTACAATTGAGGAATATCAATATGGTAAATATGTGAGAAATATGATTATTGATATTGATCATCGTGGTATCCCAAGCCATGTATATAATAATATACCAGTAATATACCCATAATAGCAAATCTTGAATCATAATTGTATAGCATAACGGTAATCAAAACACCATTTAATATCCCTAATGTGAGGAATATGATTATATGAATCACAATTTATGTTGGTAAGTCAGAAGTATAAGTTGGTTTATTACCCTAATAACTATAGCAATAAGTATCATAAAACAATAGTTATTGAAGTTATTGATGGTGAATTTTGCAGGGGAACCACCATTTATATCATATTACACCCATATATGACCAGAATAGTAATAGTAATAAATCATCATGGTATAATGCTTGTATACCCACCTTATCAATTGATGGTGAGTTATGTCAGGGTAATCACCATTTATAGCGCTAACATAATCCCTAGTGCCCCAAATACCCTCTGAGAAAGTGTAAACCGACCCCAAGAAACAACTCCAAATACAGTCTCAGTCTTGGTGCTCGGAGCTGTAGGGAATGGTAATGTTAGGAATTATGATGGGGTTATAATGGTAACATAATGGTAACATAATAGTAATATATAACCTGATGCAATGGCCAGGTAATGATGGGTAATGGTTGTCATGATAATTGGAACTATACCAGCCTGTAAGTTATAATACCCATCATTTATGCAGGGTAATCACCATTTATAACACCATTATGGTAACTTAATGGTAACCATGGTTGCACTATAGTACCCATTTATACCTTACCATGTCATAATGGGTAATATAATGGTCACATAATGGTAAGTCACTAGTGAAAACAATCACAGTTATGTTGGTACAGTAACCCTATTTATACCTAGGGACTGCTGGAGATGTGTTCTTATCAACCTAACTTAACATAACTGTAATTTTGATTCTGATGCCAGCAAAGGTGGCTCAATGGGTTTGATAGTGTATGGGATTAAAACGGAGTTAATGGGACTTAAAGGTGATTTACCGGAACTGCACCCAGGGATAAACATTGCCGTAGATGTGGAAAATCTATAGTTGTATCTGGTTTTTCCGATTGGGAAAGCATCCATGTTTTCACAGATAAGTACCATCCTGCTACAGCTGGGCTGCGGTATCTCCCGTTCCGTATCCTCTTTTACGAAATGACCTGACAATTTCTCATGGACTTGGGAAAGGCCTCTGAGGCTTGTTGTCTTCCAGGTCTTAACTCTGAACACCAGCGATATGGATGGCTGCGATCTACATGCGACGTCAAATGCAATGGTTGCACCATGTGCGTTCGAACAAAGCTGTACGTAGACATCCCATATCTATGTGTATCTGCTCTCAGCAACATAGCTGGTGATTGGGGCGGTATACCTCCTTCAGCCGCTTGGCTAATGAACGCGATATCACACCCAAATATCACCTTGTTGGCTATATATCTCTATTAAATCCCCATGAATCCATTAACTACTTCAACTACATATTCTTAGCTCTATACTACCCAATTTTTGTACATTATCACACCCCATACCCAGTTGCCTAGTTTAAAATTCATGAAATCATCCAGTCATAAATGGTTCAGTAACAACCATTCCACCCGCCACTGAGAGCCCCGCAATTTGTCCTGGCATCGAAGAGTTCTGGAACAGCCTGCGTCAAGGGCTGGGAAAGCGGATCTGGAGACGAGTTTTTTTGGTGAACAGGATATACATGGTGATTGAATGGTATTTAACCGACCGAAAATTGTGATTTTATGGAACTTGAAATCAGAAGGGGAGTTGTCGGGAGTTGACCAACAAAGTCATGGGGTGCAAAGAAAAATATGTGATGTTGTAAGGATATATAGGGTATAGTATAGGGATACATTGGAAAGTAAGGCGCCCTATATTTGTTACTGTCCCTGAGTTGGTTGCAAAGTAGGTTGACTGCTGGGCTTATGGTAGATACTATTACCATAAGTCTCCTGATACGAAAAATCCGAGGAAAACAAGGCGCCAAAAACTGCCTTTGGATCGGAAAATTAAAGGACCGGATAACCCCACAAGTCAACTTCTTCCAATAATTGGAAACTAAAGTTGAAGCGGGACAGAGAAGGAATGAAAGACAAAGGAGGTGGTGGAGGATCGATAAGTTAAAAAAAATTGTATGTGGAAGAGTTGTGTGTGAGGAAGTTGGGAATAGTTGTGTATGAGTGTGAACGAGTTGTGTGTGAGAAAGTTGCGTGTAAAAGAGTTGTGCATGCAAGAGTTGCGTGTGCCAAAGTTGTTCGTGAGAAAGCCGGCCTCCGAAGCGACGCAGTGGAGAGCAGGGCGGGACGTTCGACAGTCGCGAGGACGTGAACTGACCGGCCAGTGCCTCGGTGCCCAACCACTCCAGAGCCAGCCCAGTGCCCCAAGTGCCACGCCTGCCACGCAAAACAAAGGTGGATGTGAGTGCCACGCCTGCCACGCGAAACACCAGTGGATGTCGCCCAAGCGCGTGACAAAGTTGCATGTGACAAAGTTGTATGTGACAAAGTGGTGTGTCACAAAGTGGTGTGTGACAAAGTTGTGTGTGACAAAGATGGTGTGTGACAAAATTGTGTGTGTGTGACAGGAGGTGGCGGAGTCGGCGGAGGAGGACGGGAGGAGGAGCGGACGGGATACAGAAACAAAAACAAGAACCCCACACAAAAATGTGGGGAACGAACACAATCTTTGCATGTCTTCCTACTTAGATGGGCCATGGGATTAACTAACTGGTTAGTAACTGGGGATTTGTTACCCTCCAAAAATCCCAATGAAATAATCCATGGCTACTAACTAGTTTTCCCTAACTCCATGGCCCATCTAAGTACAACCCGCGTCATGTGCCTCCAGAATCCCATCTGTCACGTGAAAACACCAATTTTCTGGTAGCAACTCAACGATCATTGAGGATCATCCTCCCGGCAGCATCAAGCTGAGATATTGTTCACATGCAACAAAACAATAAACCGTTTCACAGCTTCGTATCTACAATTGCACAAAATTGTGTAGTTGTTATATATAAATACATACACATGTATGTATATATATATATAGTTACTTGGTTGTATACACAATATACGTTATATAGAGTCATCATGGAGTAGATAGAACATTCTTGTTTGAACAAATCATCACTAACATGAGAGTATGTTTCAACATACCATATGCTATATTTGAAAACCAACATACTTCCTGAGGTGGTGCTTACCTCCCAAAGTCACACCCCAAGCACTTCCGCGGCTACTTGGATCCAATGGGTGTGTATGTGTGTATATATAAATATATATAGTGAATTATATAATAGCTGGTTGGTGGTTTCAACCCCTCTGAAAAATATGAAAGTCAATGGGAAGGATTATCCCATATATTATGGAAAATAAAAGCCATGTTTGAAACCACCAATCAGATATAGTCATTTTGGAGTAGATAGAATATGGACATGGCGTAGTCTGCCCCAAAACACCGCCTAAGCTTGCCTTCTGATGTGACGCAAGCAAAACATTTCTAGAAATTACCTTGACTCAATGGCCATTTTAGGAACCTAAATTGGAGGTACCTACCATATATAAGGCCTACGTAAGGGCTATGTAAGGATATATACCCCCAAAATATGGCCTTATATGGTACAGTACCTCCAATTTAGGATCCTGAAATTCCCATTGATTGACTTCGGTTTAGGCAATGAACAGTCCGGCTCGACGCCAGCTGCATGCTCCGGCTGACAAGCAGGGCTGACACCGTTGACACCCGTATCATTCGAAACGAAAATTTCTGGGCTTCGCCGAAGGCTTCAATGGCCTGCTATTGCTAGGACTATCAGCCTCGGCTTGCTGCACTGAAGCTTGGAACCTTTCACCGTCTTCCAACAGAGCAAGGTCAAAGTCCATGGCTTTGGGAATGCTGCCAGATCTGTGCGCAGCGAACAAACTAATCTCGTGGAAGTACTCTTGGAGGTATGCGCATCCTCATTAAAATCGAAAGAGTTTTGAACATTCCAAAAGATCTATCTACTTCAGCATGATTTGAAAGAAGTTGGTTGATAAAAGAGCCATTAACTATATATATTATATTATATAATTATATATAAACCACAAACCATATATATATATATTATATTACATATATATATATCCATATATCATATATAAAATCCCATTTGATTCCTTTAAATCACCATTTTCACTTGCCATATTAGTGCGATAAATCTCAAAAAAAAACCGAACTTCCGCCTCTCGAGCTCTGTGGCCATGTGCTCAATGCCATCCTCCGGCGTCTTGTTGGCAGCACGGCCCGTGCAGGAATAGATGACCTGGCTGGGATCTGGTGGTTTCAGGCGGGGGAGCCGGGGAAAATACAAGGTGGTGCCCCCCCAAGTGATGTGAACGTTGGTTTATAATCCCATGAATACTACCGTAGTTCGATATATCATGATATATCTACCATAAGTCCAAACGTGAAATTAGAGTTATGTGAACCCCAACTGAATGCTATCGACCGGGGGCACCATTGTATGTGGAACAGGAAAACATATGAGAAACAATGTGAAACATCATATGGAACCTGGAACCATAGGGAAAAATTCGGAAAAACAAATGATTTAGTGGGATTAAATGGACTGAACATGGTTCATCGGATTTCACCATGTTCAGAAATGGGAATTCTTCCGATGGCGCGATGGGTTTTTTCGCAGCCTTTTTGTTTCAGTTCACTGGGGGCAAAGCTCAGTGTTCGATCCCTAGGATTGCCAGTCATCTCTACTTAGACGGGCCATGGGATTTTGCCGATTCCTGGTTAGTAACTGGGGATTAACTAACACTCAAAAAATCCCAGTGAAATAATCCATTTACTAACTAGTTAACTAACTCCATGGGGCTAACTTTGGCCTGCTGAAAGCGCATTGCATGAGGTGCATGGGCAAGAGCTCGACCATCGGCTCAATCACCTGCTGTGTGACAGACCATAAGTATTCTCTTGAGATCCCGCGGCCTTGCCAGCCTTGCCAGCTCTCCAATTCGTCCTTAGTAAAGGGCTGTTGGAACTCGTAATGTGCCTCAAGAAACTGCACCATCGTCTTTTCATCGAGGTCGGAGAAATTCACCGGCAGCTCCTCTTCATTCTTGGTTTCTCCGATCATCATGAGCCCTTGTTCAATCACGTCCAAAGCTTCTCGATGGAAGTCACTTCGGTCCATCCCAGCACTTTTCAAAAACGCATCAGATGGGGCGGCAAAAGCTACAATCCGGAGTCATCCGTTTACTAACTAGTTAACTAACTCCATGGCCCATCTAAGTAGTTTCTCTTCATTTCAAGTTCCATCAAAGATTTCGAGAAGACTTTCCCAAACATCAATCCAATCCTTGGATCTGCTTAATATTAAGGAGTTCCCAAGTCATAAGAAATATTCACTTCATCGATTTCCCAGGAATCTAGTGGATTTTCCATTGGGAAAATAAATTAAATCACCTTAAACCCAGGAATCTAGTGGATCGGGGTATTTTGTTTAAAGCATAGTCCCAATTCAATCTGGACGATTCATCTTACAGAGTTACAATGTGGCCCCCCCCCAGTTGTGAATTGGTTTATATAAACCTTATTAGCTATAGTTATAAGTACCATAAACCATAGTGAAATTGGAGCTATGTGCACCAACTTAGCTATCGTTTGGGGGCCCCACATTGTACACATGACAACCACCTCCATGTCACCCTGAGAATCATGATCCCCGGGCCCTTGTCAATGGAAGACACTGGGGGCTATAGATTGATGGTTTCCCCACGACTACCGGGATATCACAGAGGTATGGATCCAACTTGCAACTGGGGGGCCTCACCTTGGAACCAACGATAGTGGCTTAATTTATATTAAACCAATCATATCAAACTCTGGGAATGGCTAGTTGACCATCCTAAAACAATTAAAAACACATGTTTCTTGCATCAACATCGCCATTCGTCGCCCGTTTTTCTACGTGGCTGGTGACCTAAAACATCCTAAAACCATCGTACCCAGCCAGCCATCCTTTCTCCGAGAGACGTGGCGGCCCAGAACGTCCTGGCCAATGCACAGGAAGCAATGCGACCTCAGCGCCGTAGTGGTGCGATTCACCCCATAGCAATAGCATAGGATCCATGGTGCTGCTATATATAGTGCTACATGGATCCCATCAATATACCCCAAATGTTAGCATATATACCAGCACCATGGATCCTATGGGAATAGCATAGTTTATTATCACCGTAATCAACTCAACGTAAGTCACTTAATATGTGCGTCAGCTTGGGTGGTCAACACTTAAGCAAGAGAACTATATGTGCGTCAACTTAGCTATTGGCTATCCCACACACACAAGGTGATCATGGGATTTAATGGAAATTAATGGGGAATCTAATGGATATCATGGTGATTGAAGTAACCAACATGGAGTTAATATGGTTTGACCATGCCATATGGGCTTGTATGTGCTGTTATTTAAAGATACTTAAGGCATGTTAAGGGTGTTTAAGCAACATGGGGTATCAAACCAACCACTTTATGGTGATAAAACAAGAATATCCAATTGGGTCTGTCGAAAATGTATCCTGATTTGCTGATCCTCTGTCAAATACGTTTTACTTTTTAGGGAGATAACTGGTGTTTAGCCATCCACCACGGCTCAAAGAATGCATTTGCGTGTGAAATGGGTTTCCAGATTCAGTGACTTGAATCATCGTTGAAGCTGCTTGGGTATAATTCTCTGTCTTGATCTTCTGCCATATCATCTTCACAAACACCACATCCTGATACCGGTCCACCGTGGCCATACGCTTCCAGCATCGTCCAGCACACAGGATACAGTTTGCTATGATATTTTCAAGGTCCAAATCTAAATGACAAGGCGATAGAAAAATGCTCAACCATACCCCATGACGGATCCTAACGGTGCTGCTATATATGGTGCTCCATGGATCCCATCCATATACCCCAATTGTTAGCATATATACCAGCACCATGGATCATATGGGTACACAGTACTCCGATCTTTCAGATCATTCAGATTCCCGGGACGACATACGAACGGATCGGAGGGATCTACAGATAGCGTTCAGTTGGTGAAGCATAGGAAAATCATAGGACAACCATAATCAGGACAACCAATGGGGATTTCCATGGGGATTTATAGCTGATTTATGATAGCGTTCAGTTGGGTTTCCATGGGGTTTTCCATGGGGATTATAAGTTGGAGGCCACATAACTCCAATTTCACGTTTGGACTTATGGTAGATATATCGAACTAGTTGATGGGATTTAGAACCCATATGCGCACCATGGTGCTGGTATCTTTACCTACATGACTCATGACTGCGTGTTTTTTGGGCAAATGTTGGGATTCATCTTCCAGCACCATGGTTCACATGGTTCACATATACTTAGGCTGGCTTCAACAATCCTGAACATTCAGGGGCGCCCCCCCCCCTCAACAGTTGCTGGTTTGAACCCCAGTCGGCTTCTGGGATTCCAATGGTTTCATCCCACGTCATCATCCCTTTCTGTTGGAACACACTCAACCTATGGCTCTGTCAAAGATTGTCAAAGAATAGGGTATAGTAGTAACATGTAGTAACTAACTATAGTAAGGCCCCCAAAAAATATCGAAAAGTCCATGTCTCACTATTTAACAGTTTAACAATTATTGTCGGACTTTATAAATAAAAAAAACTCTATCGACTTCCCTGAGGCAGCTGCAGAGGGTCTTTCAAGCATGAGCGGCAAGTTGGTAACTTTGCCCCCTACCGAGATCCAGGCAGGGGACATCGGATGTAAGATGGCTGAGAAATCACAAGGCGAAAGACATAGTAGCGTTATAGATTAGTATCTATATATTTGTTAACTACTACATATTAGATTCTTATAGATTATTATATCTATCTATACCTGGTTGGTGGTTTCAACCCCTCTGAAAAATATTAGTAAATGGTAAGGATTATCCCATATATTATGGAAAATAAAAGCCATGTGTGAAACCACCAACCAGATACATATTAATTGTGGGAATGACTACAGTAGATGTTGTACCTGTTCTATTCTTGATGTCTGCATTGTGCAAAAAAAAAAGGTGAGCGGTTCTGCACAACCACAAGCGGTCATCCAACTACAAGCGATACTACGCACATCCAAGTCTCCAGCCTGGGATAGACAGAAGATCACATTGAACTAGGACACTTATCTAATTTATAACTGGTTAAATAATGGTAAATAGTAATGGTGAATGAATGGTGAATGGCTAAATTATGAATGGTGAATGGTCAAATGATCTGGTTGGTGGTTTCAACTCCTCTGAAAAATATGAGTTCGTCAGTTGGGACGGTGACATTCCCAAGATATGGAAAAATAAAATTCATGATCCAAACCTCCATCCAGATAATGACACAACTCGCAGAATAGTATCTCCACTGCAACATGATAAGCACTGACATGTCGATATTGTATGATAAAACATGACATTCGCGGTATATTCCATCTATATTCATCTTAGTCCACAACACAGCGCAGCAACCAATCATCTATCATCATTGCAAATCTTAGATACCCTGCAAAAAAAGGAAATCTTTGCTGGTGAACGTAGATATTCCCATTGATACCAAAAGACTAGTTAGGATTAAAGTTCACTCACCTGAATCTTGCGGCTTTGGGGATGATGTTCCTATATCTAAACCATGATTCCGCTTGGGAAACTCTTAGCCCAGCTGCCTCGCTCAGCTCATCCCTCCCTCCTACCACATCTACCACATCGGATAGTCAGGGTGTACCACCAAATAAAAAAAAGCCCAAGATGATCTTACTGGTGCGTTTTACGTAGGGAATGGATGGGTTGCTGGGGGAATGGAATGATTATTACTAGTGATGAAATGGATCATTCCCGAAAATTCCCTGCGTAAAACGCACCAGTAAGTAATCCCAGTACCATAACAGGTCACCGTGTTTCATAACCTGACACACTGAAGAGAAACCCTGTGTAACTGATCATAGCACTTCATATAGTAGCCAACTATAGTAACTGCTCAGTAACCAACTAATCATAACAGTCATAGCAGTCAATCTTCAGGGGAACCTGAATGAACTCAGGAACCCACAGCTCCAGAATCTGGCCTCGAGGAAAAGATGCTCTTGGAGATTCCTCCGTCGCCACTCCATGGAGTCCTTCATGGCCCTCAACGCCTGGAAAAAGCGACTCGGAATGGCTGGTGAGTTACTGGTTGGTGAAGAACGGAATTCTCCTATTGGATTATTATAATCCCCTGTATATAAAGGGTAGTATCATTCCACATAATCATCAACCAACCAGGGTTTTGAACACTACTCACATGTGTTTGCATGTTTTTGGTCATTCATGAGCTTTTATCATCTTCGCTCTATATTTACTCAGTTATGACCCCACATTTGAGAATCCGTTGGAGTGAATGATAGCAAGTAAACAATGATGGTAAATGAAACACATGGACTCCGTCATTTACAGATGATTTTCCCATTCAAACCTCAAATTATAGGGCATTTCCCAGCCACGTTTGATGACCACAGGGGTACCAAATTTTGGGCAACGGACCCGCATTCTCCAGGAGAGAAACTGGATGGTCGTCCAGCCACGAAAATGGGCATCTATATTCTTTTGTTCAGGGGATCCGATCATACCATGTGGTACCCCCAATATAGCTTATAACATTATATAATCACGAAGCTAGAAAGAAACCGTTCATCAACCGTCCACGAACCATTCGCGAAGCACTAGCTCAGCATCACATCCACCAATCACTTACGAACATTGCTCCGTTCACGGCCTTGTTCGCGTCGCCATCGCTGGCACAGAGATATCCTGATCTGGGATATATGGGGAGTCGTCTTGAACGCAAATAAACATATATGTTTATGTTGAGTAATAAGCCATATCATCCAGTTATTATGTTACTATTCTCCCATTGTTGTTTGGACATACCCCAGAATTGAAAGCCTAATGTCCAATGAAAAAGAATCTTCCATTGGAATTGGAGCTACAGTATCAAGTTCTTTTGCACAAACCCGTAGAGCGAGAGACATCACTTCCGGGAGGCGTTAGGTGATTCAGTTCAAAGTTCAAACTGTTTCCATCGAATTGTTAGTGACCCCTGGGTCATAGCACCCCTACTTAGATGGGCCATGGGATTTTGCCGATTCCTGGTTAGTAACTGGGGATTAACTAACCCTCAAAAAATCCCAATGAAATAATCCATGGCTACTAACTAGTTAACTAACTCCATGGCCCATCTAAGTATTCCCATAATCTTCCCAAGAACCGGGGGCCCTTGGGGCTTCGAAAAAAATCCACGACAAAAAACTCTTCGATCGACTTGCTGGGATGGCGAGAAAAGATGTTGCTTTATATACCCATAGGATCCATGGTGCTGGTATATATGCTACTCCTTCATGACAGAACTCCTCATGGATTTTCATGGTTTTTGTTTCACTGACTTAACGCTACTCCGGAGGGGAAGTGATGGCTCAACGTTGACCCATTCAAACCGACTGGATGGCCGGGGTGTATACCGAACAGCGGTGCCCCCAGTTAGAATTGTTGGTTTATAAACCATCCTATAACTAGTGTACGGTCTTTTAATGTAGTGTACAATTATTTATCTTATATGATGTTATTTTATCACCATATTAAAACTCAACAGTTAAACTTGCTGTCGCTAATTACACTAATATCTTGAAAACCATGAATAAACCACCGTTTGTTTTTTTGGGAGCTCATCTGGACCACCACGAAAACCGTAGCACCCGCCATGGCTGTTTAACCAGCTGTTCCAGCCACCAGCGGAAGCGGTGCAACCAAAGATCTCATCATAGTGGATGTCGTGCAGAAGCTCATCTCACGCTCCTCCCGGACAGGTCGATTTTTTTTGCTGCAGTGAGAGGAACAAAAAAAAGGGCCCCGAAAAAACCTAATGGATAAGAAGGGAAAATTATCATAATCCAATAAAATCCATAAGGGGAATGTATGATAATTGGATAATCCATTGGATTATCATATTTTTCCCTAATGGATTATCATAATCCCCAGTTATGGCCATCTCAATAGGGAAAAATATATGATAATCCAATAAAATCCATTTGAATTGGGGAAAACCATATTTTCAGAGAAACCGTTTTTTGTCAAACATATGTGAGGTACAAAGGAAAAGCAACCAATGCATTTTCAGTCAGGGTCAAAACAACATACTTCTGTGCTTGAATAGGCCTTTGACTAAGGGCATTCACAGAAACTGCCCAACACATGTTCAAAAAAGTCAAGCAAAATAGTTCAAAAATATGTGATTGCTGCAATACTCGAGAGAGACTTTGGCCATGCCATGCTTTTTAGGTCAGCAAGTTCATGACCAGCCTAACAGAATAGCCACTATCCGAGGCAGAAACCATGACCAGCTGCTGGGGATTTCCATGGGAGATGTCCTCGTCCAGAACCTTGATCCGTTCACATCAAGTACTTGCGCCACACATCGAGCTCCACCCAGTGAGTCCTTTCGATCTCTAACGATCTGCACTGACGCAATAATTCCCAATGCGAGAACGTGAGACATGATTTCATTGGCATTCACAATGTCTTCATCTCCATGACGCCGAAACACACCGCGTAGCCACTTGGTTTGCGAGGAATATTGTCTCCCAACAATGGATGTTTTTTTTCGGGAAAATCCGAAATGGATGATGACTGGAGGTAGCCTCAGACATTAGGAAAGCCCCAATTAGGATAATAAACCATCCCCCAGTCACCATAAATATATAGGTGGTATAAACTTACTATTCCCAGGAAACTGGGTGGTTTATGACATGAATTTACCAACATTAATCATTTTTGTAATAACCATGAACTAGCCATTAACCACCATTAATAACCATCATTAATAACCATTAGCTATGGTAAATATATGACATTATTTTACCCACATTAATCATTCTTGTAATAACCATCAACTAGCCATTAACAACAATTAATAACAATTTACCATTATTAATAACCATTAACTATGGTATTTTTTGACATTATTTTACCCACATTATATAATAATATTTCTTGTAATAACCATGAACTAGCCATTAACCACCATTAACCACCATGTTTATTAACAATACAGGTCTCAACATTTGTCGTCCAAAACAATTCCGGAAGAAATTGGAGCAAGTTGACCACAGCTGCTAGTTCAGGATTTTCATAAATGGGGTACCCAACAATGGATGGTTTATAAGGGAAAATCCGAAATGAATGATGACTGGGTAGCCTCATTTTAGGAACAAAAATGAACCCCAAAGTAGAATAATAAACCATCCCCCAGTCACCATAAATATATGTGGTATAAACTTACTATTCCCAGTGGGTTTTTGTTACTCTCCCGGCTCTGCCTCTGCTTGAGTCTGCGCTGGACGGTCCAGGAGTTCTTCCTGGCCAGGTTCGACTGTCCTTTTTTCGAGACTTGACTATTAGAGAATTTGATGGGGTTCAATGGGATTTCATGGGATTTTTCATGGGATTGAATGGGATGTGCAAAATCCAGTTTCTGATAGAAAACCACGTGATTCACTTTCTGAACATTTTCGTTGCAAAAGAGAAAGAGTATCATTTCTTGAAGAATCGTGCAAAATAGTAACACCCCACGGTAAACCATTCACCTGGAGTGACCAGCAGAATGGGATAACCATTGGGAATTCTCCCACTTTCTCGATTCTGTCGTGCAATCTGGGGCCTATTTAAAATAGCGTTCAGCTGGTGCAAACAACTCCAATTTCACTATGACTTATAATACTTGTAACTTTCTTCTATAGCGTCTATGGGGTGAAGAAACCAACAACGCTCGGTCGTCCTGTAAACGCGCGCTTCATGAAGCGCTTTTCCCATAGGCACAGCGTGTGTCTGTGCATTTTTTACCACGTATATGAGGGTTTCGTGGTGTTGGTTTTGGGAG
>Ga0126342_10013570_pt1 | contig 14414 bp, 14 predicted proteins | sample Cyp1metagenome_FD_92528 | JGI IMG/M metagenome (GOLD analysis project Ga0126342, IMG submission 92528) | Coral microbial communities from Lord Howe Island, Old Settlement Bay, Australia - Cyphastrea 1 metagenome | ecosystem: Host-associated > Invertebrates > Cnidaria > Coral ...
TATTTTATTATATTATATTATATCATATAATATCATATTATATGATATTATATCATATTATGTATATCATATAATATTATTTAATATTATTTAATATTATATTATATTATATTATATTTTATTATATTTTTTTTTATTATATTGTTATATTATATTATATCATATAATATCATATTGTATGATAATTATATCATATTATGTATTTCATATATTATATTATATTATATTATATTATATCATTTCCAGGCATGTCACTAAAAGAACTTCAGTTTCTGTCGCCGCATAGCTCCGCTAGTCCTGAGGCAACCTCTCTTCATGACCCTCTTGGGTCGAATGGGCGAGGGAACCTATGCCTTTAGGTGTGGCTTTACCCGGCTGGGGGATCGAAAAATGCAGACAGATTGAACTGGGGATATTTCATATATATAGCTCATATATATATATACATACAGTATATCATATGTGTATATATATATAATATGTGTATATATATATACATATGGATACAATATATATGAATGACCTCACGTCGCGACGTCACCGGAAGGATGTCTAAGTGCCATCGCATCTTAACTAGGGTAGCTATCCCCAAGCGATGAAGGATAGCTGTTGTTTAATCCTTTTGTTTGCTGCTCGGAAAGGAAAATAACCATAACCAGCAAAAGACTATCTTTTTCCGTGGACTAACGATAGACCATGTGACGCCATGTTGATGCATTTGATGCAGTACATGTTGGAAGCTCCATAGTTGGTTAAGATATGAAACACCAAGTGATATACCTGGCTGGTGACAATATACAAACCATGTATTGTTCTGGTGGCAGTTGCACATCGACCTTAGCATACGACATGATGTTTGGTTCAGGAATTCAGATAGTCTGTTCATTTTTCCTTATCTACATTATATAGTGTTCCCTGATTTGTTGGCTTAAGACCCCATGTGGGTTTGTTTGAACATAGGGGTATGCCCACGAAATGAAATTTGATGGGATAATAATGATAATCTTCATACAAACCCTTCAAATCGTTTCGTTTTTCTAGATGTGTGGCCAAAATACCGAAGGTTGATGAGCAGTGGCTGCTAAATCCCTGTTGGTTGATGGTTGTAGTTCAGGGATTAGCCTCTGGTAAACTAACAGTTTGCTACTGAAAATGGTCATAGAAATAGTTTGATGGGGAGATCAACCAACCTACCCTATGGTAAACAAACAAAAAGCTATTGAACATGGCCATTTATAGTTGATTTACCCCCTTTATAGTTGATTTACCCATTAAAAATGGTGATTTTCTAACATAGCTACTGAAAATGGTGATTTATAGTTGATTTACCCATTAATAGAATGGTGATTTTCCATACTTACGTAAACGTTTACCAGGCCGGGTAGTTCAGGGATTATACTGCGCCACATAAATTTCGGATGACCATCATGACTCATCCATGACCGATTTCCATTCTCAATCAAGTCCAACCATGTGATGCTCCACAGCTATGTTGCTTCTTAAATCCTATGAATCTACCATAAATCTACCATAAATCAGAGTCAATATAGTTACACGAAGCATTATAACGGAAGAATCCCATAAGTATTACATTATTAAACTCATATTGTAGGTCATATTCTCATGACAATCCCACTACTTTCCCAGTCAATCCTCATATTGCAGGTTGATAATTGTATAGTTTTCTCATAGAATCAGATCAATCCCATTAGAATTAAACGTCAGTCCCCATCTCCCCAATTAATCCCACTACAGTTCCCATAAATATCCTCATAGATGTATCAACACCCAAAAAAGATGCTGAAACGTGTTTCCAGGATGTTAGTTCGATAATGTTTATTTCATATTTCCAGGTTTACCACTTTTCTATCTACTTTGGGGTTTCTATATGTTGATATTCCAAATTACCATCCCATTATATTCCCGTAAATATCCTCATAGATCTTGTCCAGGATGACTATATTACTATATAGGTTGATATTGACTGAATAAAAACATCTATTTTACATTTACGATTAATGCTGGTAAAACAATAATAGACCATCCCCAATTTCACCATAGGTATGTTTACCATTGCCAGTCATGGCTGGTTTATAGCATTGTCTTACCACCATTAGATTAGATTACCCAGTAAATCCCATTAGATCCTGTTAATTTCTATTGAGTCACCATAAAATCCCATTAAATCCCATTAAGTCACCATAAACTCCCATTAAATCCCATTAAGTCACCATAAAATCCCATTAAATCCCATTAAGTCACCATCAAATCCCATTAAATCCCATTAAGTCACCATAAAATCCCATTAAATCCCATTAAGTCACCAGGTGTCCTTCTTAATCCTTGCAGCTTTCCTTCTCTTCTCTGGACATTGGCGCAGGCAGTTTCTACCCTCAAACGCTCCAGCCTTGATGAATCTGAACCATAGCCTCCCATTGGTTCCAGGTACGCGGGGATCGCGACACGGGGCGATGTTCAACGGGAAGCCAACTTTATTGGGCGACATTTGCATTGGGATTCATGGGATCTAATTCTAATCTCACTGGTAAGCTAACTTTACGGGATTTAATATGATTTAATGGGATCTATAATGGGATCTAGTGGTAACTTTACTGGGATGTACCCTCTGGTTATTTAAGATAGCCGTGGAAACCATGGCCAATTTATAGATGATTTACGCCGATTTTCCTAGTAAATATTAGGTGATTTTCCATAGCTACGTTAAACACTGGGATACATCAACAACTGCCTGTGTTTTTGGTTGTGTCTGAAAATGGGTGATTTACCCTAATTTATAGCTGTTAAACTAAGATAATAATTTATTTCTATGCCTTCATATAATTTTTGTGGGCAATTTGCATAGTTCTTTTTGGGCTAAATCCCAATTTGTTGGATGCTTCTTGCTGCATAGATGATGTATTAAATGGGGGAAGAGGATTTCTTTTTTGCTCACTTTTTTCTATGCTAGATACCTTAAAGACTTCTTCTTTTACAATGTTTTCTATGTGTTGTGCTTCTTGTTTATTTTTTATATCTAATTTACAGTATCTATTTTTTATTTTTTAAATTAATTATTCGTGTTATTAAGCACAAATCTGATTTGGCAAATTCAGCAGATATTGACCAATATTCTTGAGGTTTAAAATTAATTATTTCTATCTCTCTTTGGCAAACTAGTTATAAATTGGATTTTTGGGGTACCATATTTCCAGACCAACCTATGAGATGAAGGGGCGATGAAACGGGAATTGGTCAATCTTCTACTGGATGGAACTGGGAACTTCACTGTAAATCTTTAGGGTATACTTAAGATGAAAAGAAAGTAAGTACCCAACTTGGCATGTTTTTTCTCCAATTTCATGAGGTTTTGCTATATGGCCCCCATGTGCTTTTTGCATATCAAAGCATACACACCCGGACGCTTAACGCGCATAGGTGCAACCTGGATTTGTTTGATTTTGATAATTTGACGCTAGTTCTATGGATTTCTGTTGGTAGCTGCATGTCATCCCCTAAGTTCCTCTATGATATCCATGAATTCATACCCTCGGACATGCTTTCCATAAATCTCTGTTTGTCATTGCTGCCATCTCAGCAACGCGCACGCCATGCACGCAAAAGCACGGCAGGCTGCCCATGAAAATGCCCAGGTGGCTGAAGGAATTTCAGCAATGTTATCATCTAATTTGAATCATCGGCAGAGCCTAATTTTTTGCTGCTGGACATGTCCCTCGACATTCACACTGGCTGGTGATGACAGCGAGGACCTCACAAGTGCGCTCCGGGTGTCCCAACGGAGGGCCAGTGCTGCCCTTCAGGATGAGGATGAAGAGGAAATCGTTGTCAGACCCGTGAAGCTTCAGGTTGTCAGGAAACCTGTTCCTGATCAAAACACCGTCCTCCCTAGGTATAGTGGGGGGTGGCGGTACTCGACTGGGAGACGCCTTCAGGCATTGTTGTTTGCTCACTACATCCGCTCTGCAGCAGATTTTGCAGGGGCGCTTGTTTTTGCAGTCTCATTTGCCTTGAGCCCGCTGGCAGGATCTGTATGTATGTATGTGATCGTATTTGTGTATGTGTATATATAATTATGTATATAATTGTATATACATATATATATATATATACAATATCTATTTTTTGACAAATCATAACCAAATTTATTCATATCGGTGTTTAGTAACGTATTTTAACTTGGTGAAATCGCGACCTGCCTGCCTTTAGGCCCGTTGAACAGCAATGGGATTCTCGTGCCAGGGATCCCAGGATTTTTAGACGGGGCGATGGCCCGGGGAACACTAGGTCAATCTTAGAAAACATTGGGAACATGGGAAAACATTGGAAACATATGGGAACATACTAGGTCAATCTTACATGGATACTTTAATCCTTTAGTCTTTTGGTATCAATGGGAATATCTACGTTCACCAGCAAAGAATTTAATTGTTTGCCAGGTATCTAAGATTGGCAATGAACAGAAAACGATGATGGAAAACGAGAGTTGAGATATCCCATGTACCACCCAAAAAAATCATCCAGTTTTGTAGGTAAATATACCAGCACCATGGAGCATTTGGGTATGTTGAGAATCTAAATCTCAACTAAGATATGAGAAAACAATATTGAGAACTGAGAATCTACATGAGAAAATGATGGAACAATAAATCATAGGCTGATAAGATGACATTTCCAGCCATAGTTCCCTTTGAAAGCGGGACATGTATGGACATAGTTTCCCTTTGTATCAACATTGAGAGAAACAACGTATCCTTGCTTTCTGACACCCTCGGATTCCGGAGGATTAGAACCTCATTTTTTCATATTTGTTTTCATCTAAATGGCAATTTGGGAAACTCACCCAATGCACCCAATGCGCAAGGTTTGGCAAATGAGGGGTGATGGGTTGAAGAGACCAGCCGTGAGGAATGTCAACAGTTGGGTAGATGTCTCTAAAGCTCTTCAATTTTCATTTCATCACATGGAAAAACCCTAGAGATTCAATTCCTATACAAGTATCAGATGGTATCAGTATCAGGTTGAACATGGAGGCAGAAAACCAAGTACAAAGTTAAATTGTGTTTACACTCTCTCATTCCGAGTGGAATTTCATAGCGATTATCATAGCCCATTATGGGAATTCCTAAAAAAGCAGCCAGCAGGATTATGATTCTGACGTATGAAGGTTTCCTAAGTCATGGGGGTACCCCCTAAATCATCCATTTTAGATTGGGATTTTCCATGAAATAAACCGTCCAGCGAGCTTGCGCGGGGTACTCCCATGGAAACCACCATAGATGGATACCACCTCTTTTGGGGCTACCATCCCAGTCCTAGTCTTTGATTCATACAATGTGAGGCCCCCCAGTTATAAGTTGGTTTAGATTTGCCCCAGTAACTAGTTCGTTATAAATACCATCAACAATAGTTATTGGAGTTATACACCAACTTAGATATCCAACGGGGGCCTCACATTGTGGCCTTCTTTTTTGCCAACAAAAAGGGCCACAAGTTGATGGCTTCCAACGTCGTGATGTGACTGGAAGAACTTTTGATTTTTGGATCTGACTCGTGATGGTGACCGGTTCGAAAAGTCACCAAAGGAATGGCACTATTAGTGGGATACCCGCTTGAATGGCATTTTTTTGTGGGGAATGGGGAATAGTGAGGATCAGGATGATAATGTAAACTGTAAAACTTTGCGCCTGGCGGGTTACTAGATATTTTTTTGCGGAATCAAAGATGGAATGTAGGAATGTAGTATTCCAATGAAAGAGTGAATGAGAATTGTTCAAGTGGTATGGCTGTATTGAGTACCCAAATGGAGGGTGTCATGTAAGGCCATGTTTGTTGTGGATATCCCCCTCACATTGTTTTTCCCGCAAAGATAATGAACAAACGCGTTGCTCCTGGTTCGAATTTGACAATGATTTACGTTTCTATCCTATGGGGACCCAGCATAAAATCTAACAATAGCCTGGTTGGTGGTTTGGAACATGTTTTATTTTTCCATATATTGGGAATAATACTCCCATTTGACTAATATTTTTCAGAGGGGTTGAAACCACCAACCAATTATGTGTTGGGTAGCTTCAGATTTGTTTCAACCCCAAAGTACCCTCAAACAAGTTCACAAGTACCCTCTGGTAATTTGTGACAGAGCGAACTGGAAAATGGCCCATTTATAATTAGTTGATTTGCCGAACTTAAAAATGGTGGATCATTCCATCGTTTTTTGTATGTTTACCAGAGGGTATTCCCAGTAAATCCCATTAGAGCCTATTAAATTCCATTAAGTCAGCATAAAATCACTATTTTTATAGGTGGTATGGTTACCATTCACAAGTATATCAGCGTATCCAGGTTTTGATGGGTCGCCCTCCCCCCTGGCCGGCCGCAGCAAGCTGGTCTGTGAGGTCCCCCACAGTGGCCGAAATGTGCCAAGGTGGGGGCACAAAACGCCTGGGTTTTGCCGATGGCTTTCTCTGAAAAAAAGGGGGAACAAATCTCTCGTTTTTTTCACTGGTTACAAAAAAGGTACTGTTGTGCGGGTTTTACCCTCTGGTAAACATTTTCAAAAAACGAACTGGAAAGATCCACCATTTTCTAGCTGGGTAAATCCACTATTTAACTATGGTCATTTTACAGTTCGCTATTTTGACATAACCAGGCCGGGTATAGAGGGAAATTCCAGAAAATCCACTGGTGGTTCATCATGTCAGCTTCATAACAGGTTCGTTTCCCTATAAAAAAGGTGGTGCCCTGCCATGAAAGGTTCACCCCCCATTTTCAGACACAAAAATCAGGATGGGTCGGTCAAACCGTAGCAAAAAGCGGGCAACAACTAGTTTACATGTCCCGGACTTGTCATCCATTTCCGGACTTGTCATGCACTACACTAGTTTACATCAGGATGGGTAGGTCAAACCGTAGACAATTGGGTTTTGACTGTGTCTAAGCAGCCAACATGTTTTTTTTTTAAACCACCCACCATTTCAGCACTCAATGGGGATAGAAAACCGATGATAACGGTATTGAATCGGGGGGGAATATCCACCACGCATGTAGGCTTTCGATCCACAACATAAAGAAATAATGTGACCGCCTTCACAGACGACTCGTAGATGTTTTCGTATGACATTTCCCCAAAGTGGGACAGGTGATGTCTTGGACATGTTTAGATATCTTTGGATGTTTGGTATGTTGTACTTGGCAATATGATAATATGTATATGCATTGAACATGCGTATTGGGACATATTCGTAGGGTATTGGCCAACGTTGTTTTTGTTTTGTCTTTTTTGGCACATGCATAGTTCAGTATGTGAAACACTCAAGTGTGGGGACTGGCGATGTACAGGGGATTTGCAAAGGGATGTGAACTTGTCAGTCGTAGTCTACATAGTCTACATACTGTGGATGGTTGCGAAATCCTGCACCACCTTGGATATAAATAGTGGGATTCACCACCTATCAACTGGTGAAGGATTTCGCAACCATCCACTTTAGGACTTAAAGCTGTGAAATCCCAGATGCAATGGGTCATCGTCATCTATTCGCATCTAACGGTTCCAGAATCCGAATGCACTCCGAATGTTATTCCATGTTACCCTCTGGTACTTTAAGATAGCGAACTGGAAAATCACCATTTTTAATAGGCGAACCATCTTTTAATGGGCCATTTTCCATAGCATATAGCTATGTTAGTTTACCAGAGAGTATTCCCAATTTTCGGCAATTGGAACCCCATTGCTTTGTTAAATTTTGACAAGTCTGACCTCTGCTCGCAGGAGGACAGTACAGCAATTCGTTGTTACATGGCTGCAGACACCTATGTGATCTGGAAGTGTTTACTGGGGAAGCCCATGGGGAAACCAACGGTTTTGGGATACTTCAGGTGCCATCAGATGCCCCCATTTTGGGAAACTCAACCAGCGACCAGCGAACTGAATATTCATGATGGTATCTGACCCTCATTTTTCAGTCACTTCTCTGATACCAGTCAATACCCTCTGGTTATGTCAACATAGCTATTGAAAATGGCCATTTATAGTATTTATAGTGAGTTTTCCCATTAAAGATGGTGATTTTCCATAGTTTTTTGTATGTTTACCAGAGGGTAATTCCTGGAAAAAAAAACACGCAACAGTGTATTATCCTCCAGTGAACTAACAAGACCATACGGAAAACCGCAGGTTTCCCTTCAGTAAGTGATCTACTTTCATGATCTATCGCCCTAGACCTTTTGGTTCGTTTCAAGGTGTAGCAAAATAAGATCCAGTGCAAAGTCCATGGGATACAACCAGTTGTTGAATCATTATTGCTGGTTCATTCAGTAGGATACATCATCAGCTATCATATGTACCCATAGGATCTATGCTATATATACATGTGTATAAGACTCTACATACCTCTATATATATAACATCATTTAGATTTAGGATAAGTTTCATATTCTAAGAGTAGTCTTGTTGCTCTTCTTCGGTACTTGTTCCCTCCTCTGACGAGAGGATGGATACTACTTGGAGGATCATCCCACGGATCGTAAGTGGTTCATATGTATAGTTACCCTCTGGTAAACATACAAAAAACTATGGAAAATCACCATTTTTAATGGGAAAATCCACTATAAATTGCCATGTTCAATAGCTATGTTAGTTTACCAGAGGGTGTACTCCATTTATAGATGGTGTAACCTACTATAACCTACCAGGACTTCCTTAGTGACTAGATTACCACGTTGGTCACCTGAGCAGTCGGGGAATTGATGTGAATGACAAAGAAAAATATACAGATTTATAGTTAGACACATCATAATCCAATATAATCCAATATAATGTGTATATATATACTGTATTATATACTGGTTGGTGGTTTGGAACATGACTTTTATTTTTCCATAGATTGGGAATTCATCATCCCAACTGACGAAGTCATATTTTTCAGAGGGGTAGGTCAACCACCAACCAGTATAGATAATGTACTATTGCGCAAATATTGATGATGTAATAATATAGTTACGTACGTTGGTTTAGACAAGTAAGAGTCACGTCTTTTTTTTCTGACAAAGACTATCCATAAATCGGCAACTGGCTGGTAAGCATATTGTACTGTATATTGTATGTACATAGTGCACACGGAGTAAACATTTCCCATGAGATTAGTAGATATTGTTTTCATGGTAATGTGGGTAAAACAATGTCATAAACCATCTCCCAAATCACCATAAATTGGTTGTATAAACCATTCCCAAGTGGGTGGTTTATTATTGTTTTACCCACAAAAAATAAGTTATGTTCGCGACTTCCGACGCGGCTCAAGCTCCAGCAAGTCTCTAACTGTTCTGGGGAAATTTCCTCTGTGCAGAGTTTGATGACCGGGCAGCGTTCCTCTGTGCAGTTACATATTTTCAAGCTGCAAATAAGCCTTCCCAAATGCTCCATGGTGCTGGAATATTTAGCTACAGAACTGGGCGATTTATGGGGTAAATGTTGGTATATACATATTCCAGCACCATGGAGCATATGGATTTATTTGGGATGGTTCCCCAATCCGATTGCCATCATTTCTATTCATTCCTGGCGAACTCCTAGCGATGTTTTCTCGATTTCGGTGGATGGTCGGGATGCTACTCCCTTCATGTTGGGCCTGTAGATCATGTGGTAATGACAAGGGGCCGGATTTATGATGCACCTTGACCAGGGCTATTTTTTAATGCTGTATATAATTAGTTGTGACCCATACCCTGTGGTAAACCTGGTAAACATACAAAAAGCATCAAAAAGCTATTGAAAATTGCCATTTATAGTTGATTTATACCCATGAAGGATGGTGATTTTCCATGGTTTTTTGTTTTTTGTACGTTTAGCAGGTCCGGTCACCTGCTGGCGGCGATCAGGATGTGTGAGGGTCCCGTTCTCAAACAGATTGCGTATCCCATGCCATTCAGGCAGCTTGATGGGTCAGCGAGAGTGGGTCACTTCTGGGTCAGCCTTGCGGATGAGTAATGGCCATAGAAATAGTGGATTTTCCCAGCTATAATAAAATGGTGATTTTCCAGTTCGCTATGTAAACGTTTACCGGAGGTTTGGAACCATGGAATTTATATGAATTTATTACTTTCCATTCAGTTGGGAATGTCATCATTCCAACTGACGAAGTCATATTTTTCAGAGGGGTAGGCATACCACCAATCAGTAATGTTTTACAACTTGTTCTATTCGGCAAATTTCTCCGGTACCCTGACCTAAAAAGTCAAGATGACAAGAACTGCCAAACCATTCAAGATTGACCTTATTCTTTGGTTTCCATGCCATTCTTTTTTATCACAAGAAGCTTGCCGCCTTCCCCGAGAAGTAACCCTGAAATGAGGCCGGAACAAGAATCGAGCACTTATTTGGAGGGATTGTAGCCGTACAGATACACCTTTGATGGGTTGACCAGTCCCACTAAAAGTCAGATTTGCTTGGCAGGGAGTGAATAGAGCATTTGGTGGCCTCACATTCAGGGCGTACAAATATGCGACATGGCTGTGGGGTCAAAAGGTTGTTGGTTTCCCTATGTGTTACATTTTTGACAAGAAACAATCTCATGGTGAAATTGGCATACTTTCTGGTTTGGCGCTTGCCATATCTTTTCGCAGTGCTTCATTAAATATAGAAGGTGGGGACCCCCAGTTATAAGTTAGTTTATAAGGCCCACCCATTAATCATAGTTTTAAGTACCTACTTGCAGTTAAAGTTCCTAACTATAGTCAACTAAAGTTAGAATTCCTAGTCCACCTGCTCATAAACCGACCTAGCTAACTATGGGGCTCCACCTGAAAAACAATCTGTGCCTGGTCCGACCAGGTTGCAAGATCACGGAGATAAAGGGAAGAAACTCAGATTGGCAACAAAAATTCGATGATTTTAGGCATGTTTAACCATAGATGTTCAGTTTTGACCATCAAATTTCCCATGATTTTCCCATTTAACCATAGATGTTCGGTTTTAACCTATGAGTTTCCCATGATTTTCTCACAAATGGATGGTTTTAGTGTGTTTCACCATAGATTTCCCCATGTTTTCCCTAGGAACCTCCATTTTTCAGCAACGAAACGCTTCGCCGCGGCTTCCCGCCTGCGACAGCCGCTGCGGAAATCCGCTGCGAGGCAAGAGCTGTTCCAGGAGTCCCACCTCTGTCCCGCCGGGACTCCCGGTGCCATCCATAAATAGTGATATCTACTACTATATACAGTATATATATATTAATATATATACTATATATTGATATATATATATATACAGTATATACACATTGTAGAGTGTATATAATATGTATATATATATGCATATTGTATATAGATGTTGTAAAGGAAGGAATATAGTGAATGTAGATTTGAATTGAAAGGTATCTAGGTTAAAGACATGGACGTAGGATCATTCTGTAGTCAGATCTTCTCCAATGGACTTTTGATCTTTCGGTTGAAACCATTCCAGACTTGATTCAACGATGGCAAAAGAATGCACAAGATATTGGTATTGGATGGTCTTAGAGTGGTATTACCCTCTGGTGAACTAACATAGCTATTGAACATGGCCATTTATAGGGAGTTTTCCGAGCTATAAAATGGTGATGTTCCATAGTTTTTTGTATGTTTACCAGAGGGTAGATGGTATCAGATGTCAAATCAATTAATCTTCCATTGGGATTCAATTGATTCAATGGATTGTTTCACAAAAAATTGACGGCGGCAACAAGCCGCGAGTTTCTGTTGAAAAATCCTGGAAAAAGCTTGTGAAATCATCATTGTTGAATACACAGTTCTTCTTTACCCCCTACAATGTGAGGCCCCCGTTCGATAGCTAAGTTGGTTTATACAGTAACTCCAATAACTATGGTTTATGGTACGCAAATAACAAACTAGTTACTGGGGCGAATCTAAACCAACTTAGCTATCGAACGGGGGCCTCACATTGTAAAGAAAGAAAAAACACATATTTGTTTTTGTTCAAGACCTAGCCTATACTTGTCCCTCAGATCAATTACCTGGGTTTGTTTAAGCTTATTTTTACTTTCCCAATGGGAAATGCCCCATTTGGGGGAGTTACAGCGACTAGTTCTATTTTTTGGGGACCCCATGCAGGCAAATCCAAGATGAAACACATCAATTGAAACCACGAATCCCACAGTCATGGCCCAACTAAGAGTTAAAAATGGACATATATAATATCAAATGGAAATATAACTCCTATAACTAGTTGGTTATATATCATTATAAAGCCATAAAATAACTCTTAGTTGGGCCGTTTAACTGCAGGAATTCTCATGAATTCTCTAGCTGAGGAAGGAACAAGCCTCACGAGTTTGCAGTGTCGGCCATGTGAACCCGGCTACTTCAGACAAGATGAGACTTGGCGGTAAGCCATTCGACTAGGGACGACCGGGGGACCCTGGAGACCCCCCTGGGGACACTGGGGACCGGGTGAAGCTTATCCAAGAGATGGGGATTTACACAGGATGGGGCCCCCAAGATAGCGTTCAGTTGGTGTAGAAGTGTCTTAACAATGGTTTATGGTAGATATCACTATTGTTAATGGGGATTATAATGGTTTATAAACCAACTTATAACTGGGGGGGCCCATCCTGCATGGATTTACAAATTTTTAGTGGAAATCAATCTTCCAAGCCCGATGACTGCCAGAGTCGAAGTGTTAATTTACTGGAGGGTAACATGTCTTGACAGGATTTGAAGCAACAGAATCGTGGCTTCAGCATGAAACTCTGGATAGCTTGAAAGTTTCAAAGCTTTGGATTTTTTCGCACAAAATGAATGAGGATATAACGGCGTCATTTGATGATTCATTTGATGATTCAAAATGAAGCGACCGGTGAATCAATGGTATTTTGATGCTTTTTGTTGAATATTTGGCCATACCCCATATGCGAACCATGGTGCTGGGATATGCACACCAACATGTGCCCTTGCCCAAAATTACCCAGTTTTGTAGGTAAATATACCAACACTTTGCCATACATAAGGTACCCTCTGGTAAACTAACATAGCTATTGAAAATGGAGGCATATTTTTTTTGGATTTTTGGTTTACGTTTTTGTTTTTTTTTGGATTTCTTGTTTTATCTTGCTTTCTCCTTTTGTTTTTTTTTCTTTTTTGCTTTTTTGTTTTTTGCTTTTTTGCTTGTTTGCTTTTTTTTGCTTTTTGCTTTTTTGCTTCTTTGCTTTTTTTTGCTTGTTTGCTTTTTTGCTTGTTTTGCCTTTTTTTTTGATTTGTTGCGTTTTTGTTTTTTTCGCTTGTTTGCTTGTTTTTTTTGTTTTTTGTTAATTTCGCTTTTTTGCTTTTTTTTGCTTTTTTGATTTTTTGTTGTTTGCTTTTTTGTTTATTTTTGTTTTTTTGCTATTTTTGATGTTTTGTTTTTTTTGCCTTTTTTGTTTTCTTTTGTTTGTTTCTCTTGCTTGGTCGGCGTTGGACACCGCTTGGGCCAAAGGCAGAAACAAGGTCAAACCCACGGAGCGTAAAATTGAGCACGCCTACCTCCAAAACACACAGAACGGGCAGAGCTATGGTCCACTCAGCATCAACGCTGAGCAGTTCTACATACCCACGACCAACTTTGCGACATTCCTTTGTGGGCAAGCCAAAGTCATACATGACTACTGGGGCATGTCTTTCGTTGCCGATTGCCCATTTAACCCCATGGGCTGGGAAATTCGCCCTACATTCTTGTGGCCAACCAAAATCCCAGAGCCTTCGCCAGAGGAACCGCATGTCACCTTTCAAGGTGCAGCGCGGTGTCTATTGGATGTACTTGGTACATTGGCAACGATCATGGGGCAGACGCTGGATTCTCGCAACTTCCACACATCTCCAATCCATCTGGACGGTCAAGCGCAAAGCTTGTGGCGCAAGTTCCACACCTTAGCTGACCGTGAAAAGGACGCTGCCCCTGCCTTCGCAAGCGGCGCAATTGGGAAGCACTGTTTCACAACAACAGCAACAACAACAACAGCAACAACAACAACAACAACGACAACAACGACCACAACGACCACAACCGCAACATATCAATAAGCAGCCCGAACTTCTGCAACGCTTTGCAACGTCTCCCCCCTGCGCCCCCCACCCGCTCTTTACCTACATCAGACAGCCGCAGCATATCATTCAGAATTTCTGCAAACGCTTTGCGGGGGAGGGCGCTGCGCCCTCCCCCCTGCACCCCCCACCCGTTTTTTTTTCATCAACAACAACAACAACAAGAAGATCAACAGCAACAACAAGGACAACAAACGCTTTGCGGGGGGAGGCAACATCAACAACAATAACAACCATTCAGAATTTCTGCAAATGCTTTGCTGAGAACAACAACAACAACCACAACAACAACATCAACAACAACACCAAGAACAAGAACAATAACA
>Ga0126342_10013571_pt1 | contig 14413 bp, 15 predicted proteins | sample Cyp1metagenome_FD_92528 | JGI IMG/M metagenome (GOLD analysis project Ga0126342, IMG submission 92528) | Coral microbial communities from Lord Howe Island, Old Settlement Bay, Australia - Cyphastrea 1 metagenome | ecosystem: Host-associated > Invertebrates > Cnidaria > Coral ...
AACTACTTCCCAGTACTACTGTGTACTACAAAGCTTGCACAAACTACTTCCCAGTACGAAATACTAAGTGAATACTAAATATTTAACATTCGAAAACAAGTACGAGAATAATGATGAAAAACAGCTGAAATGATGAAAGTGATCCGGGAGTGTGGTCGCGCAAGAAACGCGCAAGGTTGGCGCAAGCTCGGCCCAAGAGGCCTTTGTGGGAACAGTAATTTAGGACAACCCCCAAATAGATACAATATATCAATATGAAACATACATCGACTGGGAGCTCCATGTGAAATCCAGAGATCACGTGAGAACTTTCTTCGCCAACGGGTCGTCTCTGCCGCCGATCACAGGATCCGGCGGCAGATCTTTTTCGTTCCAGCGGGCCGTTAGCTGTTTAGCTGTCGGCACGGCGATGGGGGAAGCCGAAGACAGACTGTTTCCTGAAACCTTAAAGGTGGGGGACCGTTTATAAAGTTTGGAGTGTGGGACGGCATCGTAAATGGTCAAACTAGTCACGGTACTAGCAACTCCCAATATGCTCCATGTATGGTATATTTACCTACATAACTGGGTCATTTATAAGGTAATGTTGGTAAATATTCCATACATGGAGCATATGGGACTTCTTGAAGAGTCGTTTAAGAGATGTCCCTGGTCATGGCTTACACTCAAGTTACTGGGATGCAGATCCAAGCAGTTTTCGGCACATTCTGGTTGGGGCAATGAGCACTGCAAGGACCTACCTTTTTGACAGATATCGCTGGTGCTGGAGAAAATATGAGAAAATCAGTGCCAAAATTATAAGAATCAAGCCTTTTTTTAGCCAATCTGTCAAAGTTCAGACATGTCAGATGTCACTATGAATACTATGACTACTATACCATAACTATATTCCATCTTTTATTGGTTACACCCTCCGTTGCGACTGGAAGCGAAATCCTCGGCGCAGGTGCAGGGCGCTGAGGAGAGGGCCTTGAACCAGAAATACAAACGTGTGCCTTGCCATCACCACACTGGGAACTGGCAAAATCATGGAAAAATCTCATAGGACTTTTCATAAATGGTGGTGCCCGCTGGATGGTTTGTTTCATGAAGGCTATCCTTTTATAAAATGGATGATTTGAGAATATCCCAGTTTGAGGACACCTCTGATGGGAATATGATGGGATTTTAGGGCTTGGAACCATGTTTTCGCTTCTTGGGATGGTGAAACCCGGATGTGTCCGTATTGGTAGCATTACTAGTATTGGTATGAATTATTAGTGTTATCCTTGTTCGGATCATACATTATATATACTACATAGCTAATTATATAGAGAGAGAGGGGATTATTTGAGCAAAAACTAACGGCTTCAGCACAGAGATCCAATGGTATGTTGAACTTTCAGCAGGGGTTCTCAAACCACCAACCTAAAATGCATCATGATTTTGATGTTTCTTGTTTCTGGCAGAAATTCTGCTGTTGATGTACCTGATTTACAACTGCTTTTAGCCGCAAGATCTGATGTGATTTTTTACGACTGCCATCACAGATCGTTGTTTTTCTCAGCGTGGCGCTTGAAATCCCTATTTTCACCAACGGTATGGCAGGACATGGCGCCCTTCGGAAACTTCGCTTGTGGTTGCTGTTGTTTTTACGTGGCGAACCGAGGTTCTGGCCGATGAATTGAAATCGTTTCCAAAGGTTTTACAAAAGATGAGAGGCTGTGAGCGCTGGGCATATCTCGTGTCTTGCCCGAGATTTCATGGGTATTTGTGAAATCCAGGAAGTAGTTATTCAATGTTATTCGGTTATTCAGCAATCATCAATGACTGGGGACAGAAATGAAACAAAGTACACAAGAAGTGGATGGATAATTAGAGATTCAAGGTTTTGTTCTGACAGTCTGACAGCAGTTTTGGACCTGAACAGCAGGAAACCTGGCGCGGGGTCAAGGGGTGACAGAAAGAATGTTCCAAACATCTGGATGAATTTGATCACGACCTCACTTCGCACACCACTGGAATGATGGTTAGGGTTGGTGTAACTGCCATATCCATCCATATCCCAGAATAGCGGAACATTTCAGGCTAGTGAATTGTTCTAATTCAGCCAGAAAGGATGGAAAGGATTAGTTCACAACTGCAGAAACCCGACGTGGACTGTCGAGCCGTTCCCTTCCCTTAGGGTTTTCATATGTTCCCTGCAAAATCCACTTTGTCCCCCAATCCCGAGCGTTTCTCATCACGAAATCATTAGTTTGTGAGTTGGCCCAATCGCTTCTTGGATGGGTGGAATATAGCAAATCTTCAACTCTGAGCAGCAGATCGACAAAACACCAGTGCTGGAGATGTTTTCGAGATGAATGCCTGTAAACCCGATTTGGCACAATATGACATAAATAAAGCGTGGGTTAGTGTGGGTATATATGTCAATTGAGGATTTTGGTAGGTGTGGGCCAAGCTGAAGACTGAAGAAAAACGGAAGTGGCCATCCAGTCTGACCTGTCTTTGGTCTTGTCTTGTTTGCCCACGTCAGAGATCTTTAGCGGGTACAAGAGAAAATCATCCACACCATTCCAGACCAATACATGACTGACCACTTTGAGTGTTTTTTGCCCCTACTCTTGGAAGGAAGGACATCTATTGACTCATAGGGTTGAAACGACCATGGCAAAAGTATGACGCACAGTGTAGGGATCTGGAGATGGGTCGCAACCTCTTCAGAGCTGATGTTTTGTCCAGCGACTTTGTCACAGTCCCCACAGTCCCCACAGTCACCACCAAGTTTACTGAGTTTACTCATCATCTCATCGTCAGAGGTAGATCCAATGTTGGACCCCAGCGTACACGGGTCACTGCCAGCTCCATTTCAGGGAGAGGAAGAGATTGAGGGATGCGACTTGACCAAAGCAGTCCACCCACCCTAAGTGGGGATGTGCCTCCAAGTGGCGAAGAAAATTGAAAAGCCTGGTTAATCTGGTTATAAGATGTTATAAGATGTTTTAAAGTCTAACTGGAGATTAGTCCGTGGCGATTCTGGTCTTGAACTGGTTACAGTTGATTGAAAACATTTGAGAACCATAAATGTTGCCTAGTGCTCCAAGTACCCCTTTCAGAAGGTGCTAAGACCCCAAGAAGCAACCCCGCATACACGCTCCGGATGTTTTTTTTGGAGCGGTATTGACAAGTGATTTGCTGGGAACCTCCAAGTCGAAACTGCTTGATGTGGGTAACCACTATAACCCTCATTACCTATAGTTCTATCTACCATAAACCATAGTTTTTTCAGCCACTTTTCTGTTTGATGTGGGTATCAAACTGCAGTGTTAAGAAAACCCTTTGGGCCTGTGTCGCCTGTGTCTGTTGGCTTGGGCCCAACAATTGGAAATCATGAAATCCAGAAAAATGTTGGATTTTTGTAGTCTTAGAGAATTCCAAAAGACGAGGAAAAAGTTGAATTTCCACATTTTTGTGAAATGTCTAAGTTTAGGGCCCTGGAACCATGGTTGATGAAGTATCATCAGCCACAAAATGTTTGGATGATCAACTACGAAAAAGCGAAAACTGTGTTTTCCTTGTAGATGTTCAATGTTTGATAGTGTTCACAGATGTAAGATGTATGTTTGATTGGTGGTTTGGAACATTTTTTATTTTTCCATATATTGGGAATGTCATCATCCCAACTGACAAACTCCATTATTTTTCAGAGGGGTAGGGCTCAATCACCAACCAGATGTGGATGGAAGAACTCCAATGAGTAGGCACGCAGTGGATATTGGTCAATGTTGGACTAGTCACTTTCACGTGGATGTTAGTCATTGCCACTATAATGGAGATCAAATGACCATGTCATTTTTCCGCCACTGCTTGAAGGGTCGCATGCGAAAGGCAAACCTTACCTGTGGCAGCAGAACGGAGAATGGAAACTGTCTGTGATGGGTGCCGCTGGGCATGTAAAGAGTTGCGACCTCAGGGGGGCATAAAGAGGGAAACCGCCCCAATTGCGGATGATTGGATGATTTACAAAACTTGGAGGTTCAGATAGTAACAGATAGTAATTACAGTAGCAAGTTCAAAATGAACTTGGTTATACTTGGTTAGAACTCTTCGAACACCCATTTAAGTAGACTTGTACAGGGGATGATTCCAGTTCGAGGACTTGCTGGGGATTTTCATGATGGTGCGCTATGATACATGATCTGTAAATGGTTATTTCATGGCGCCGTATACCATGTATATATTGATAATTATTGATATGTTTGTTTGTCTATGGTTTTGATATATGCAGCAATCCTGCACCATTTGCGGAAGACGATTCCCGACTTTACTCCAAGGATTATCCCCGTGTCCATTCCAGTAGGGCCTGCATAGGGCCAGTAGGGCCTGCATCGGGCCAGTGCAGTTGTGTTACTGAAAAAGTATATTTCGGATCATCTCAAAGTCTAGTGCAGTTGTGTTACTGAAAAAGTATATTTCGGATCATCTCAAAGTCTTTGTCACTCGAGATTGTCAACCATATGGCTGAATTTTCTTTCATTCATCGATGGTTTTTTGTGGTCAGTAAACCTCAACAAAAGTAGAATGATCCCCGTGCTGGTGGCGTTTCGTTAAGGGATTGACTGACATTGGTGAATGTCCTAATGTTTGGTGAATAGGACCCATATGCGAACCATGGTGCTGGTATATTTACCTACAGAACTGGGTCATTTGTAAGGTAAATGTTGGTAAATATTCCATACATGCAGCATATGGGACTTCTTGAAGAAGGATAAGATATTTTCTTGGATAGACCCTTGGATGCCAATGTGTGTCACCAATCTCTTAGATAAGCGCAACAATTTTGTTACCAATGTTTTTTGTCGAGTGGACCATAGCGGATCAACATTCCTCATGGATCCAAGTACCTTGTTTGGATATGTTTGGATATAGTTATTTCATTTTATTTCGGGGTATGATTTATGGATTAACGTTACCTTCTCAGGACCTGTTTGGATGTGTAATAGTCATTAAAAGCCTCCTAAAGAACCTGGTTTCTTATTTGATATGTTCATTGCAAAAAAAACTATAAATCTTTAAAAGATATATAGTCGTATAAGCAAATATTGATTTTCCATTCATGGCTCCAAACACCTTCTCAGACTGTACGTGGGGCTGGTTTTGGGGTTTTAAACACCTGAGACCGTACTTGGAGGACCAGGGATTGAGTATCCCAGTTGTTTGGGGATGATCAATGATGATCATAATCCATGAGTTCGGGGATTAATTCGGGGATTCATACGTATTCATGCTAACCAATATTAATTGGATTTGATCCGTGCCATTGCACGAGCAATCCCGTTCTTTAACCAAACACCCCCATGAAGACGGACTGATAAGCCCCTGAAAACCACCAGGACCATGCATATATAACTTATAGAACCATAAAAGCAACATAGCAACATGGTTTTTCGGATTTTTTCGGATTTAACTTTGGGGTTTTGATGGATTTCAGGTATCCAATATGGAAATTGTGTATACGTTCATCAAATGGCATATGTCCATATTATTTCCATATTATGAACTTAAGTGTTCCAATATCACATCTTCAGTCATAATACTTCAGTTCATAATATGGAAATAATATGGAAATAATATGGAAATACTTTACATATCATCTTAAGATGATGTTCCTTTCGATCTGCCGATATTTGGCCTTTCGTCCCGCCTCAGGAAACGAGTTCTCTCTACGTTTGTCCCGACGTGTCGATCCGCTTTGGCCGGTGGTGCCTGGAAGGGAATTTCTCGCAGAAAATCATCAGCGAATGGAGGTTGTTCAAAAGCTGGGAACATGTTGAATGTTGAAGAGAGGTTTAATATGGTTTGATGATGTTTAAGGCCATGTTTCATGTTTAATTTAATGTTTAAGGCCATGTTTAATGGATTTTAATGGTGTAATGGGTCAGATTCCTCATCAAGCTCCATTCGTTGTTGGATGTTCCATTCAGAACGTTGAATCTTCCAGCCATGGCCATATTTGGATCCATGGACCTGGCTTTACCGCCACATCGACGCCATGGCGCCATGGCGCCATGGCGCCAGCGTTGGAGATTGTATTTCAGACTTAACATGTTATGATATCTTAATATATCTTATGTAATTTTGAATGTGATGGCTGTTGATGAATTATTCTGATTTTCAATTTGTTTGCTGCAAAATGATACTATGATGTCAAAAAAGATTAAACACACCATGTTTTTTTTCAGATTGTGACGTGACATTGGCTGTTGACCCATCAGTTGATGATGGACTGCTGGCATCTAACCCCCCCAAAAAATGCAGTGATGTTGACAAAACCATGCCAAATTGAGCACCTCAACCACCCCCATAATTAAAGTCACGTGCCAGTTAGAAATGGTAATATTTTGTATTATTTCGTTATAAATGGGGTTATCATTCCATTTTTACAGGGAGGTATAGCTGACTTATACCTGGTATTTCGGGCCATAGCTGCATGATGGATTCGATTGCAGACCAGGCATCCCCCTGAAACAGCCCCAGTGAACTAAGTGGTGAGAAATAGGCAGAATTATAGGGCCCCATATCCCAACTTTTGAAGGTGAACTCGCATAGTGGTTATTATAAATTATATTTAATATATTAATTTAAATATATCCACTATATTATTTAATTATATTTATTATATTTAATTATATTTAATATATCCATATATCCACTAGTAATTCCCTGGCCACCTGGCGTTGAATGCCTGAGGAGCAGACACGGTCTCCAAGACTGGATGAGATATGATACTGGCGAGCTGTTCCCTGACCTCAAACTGCACCTTGGAAGCCTTGGAAGCGTCGAAGGCGACCTTGGTTGGGTCGCCCAACAGGATGCGGAAACGTTGGAAACGTTAAGAAAAACATATTCGGAATATACAATGACCATAATATGAAATTGATAGAACTTGTACATCTACATATATTATATATGTGATTATATGTGTACCAAACTGGAAATGCAAGTTCCAATGATTCCTTCCCAATCCGAGGTTCATCCCACTTGCTGGTTAGCAAAGCATATAGATATTCAATATTATTCAATTTTTAAATACCTGGGGATATTGCACCTCCAACCCTAATGTGTAGTCGGATTTATAGTTGCTATATGTTACTATTTTAGTATATATCATTATATTTCCATATATATATATATAACTCTATATATATAATATAATCCATATATATATATATGTATATACCTATATATATATATCCTCAGTTTTATACATCATTTATTCTGAACCAAACATTGAGATTCATTCAATCCCCATTGCCTTTTGCAAAAGCCTCACCAATTGTTGATGTTTTGCAGTGTTTCATCACCGTAAAATCGATAGAAAATCGAGGGAAACAGTCACTGTAAATCATTGAGATGATCATGATGACCAACGAACTGTCTATGGCCATGTTCAATTAGCAAACTCTTTGTTTTACCAGAGACTATTGCTGATTTGCTTAGTATAGCTATGTCTGGGTGTCACCAACAACATTGCTAGTTACCCAAAGAAACACATTTTAACATGGAACCCAACAAATCCCCCACAGGTAACCACCAGTAACCACCAGTAACCACTATTCAGCCATGAGTAGACACATTCATCCCATATCTCATTGATCCATTGTCACCAGGTTACATAACATTTTATATGATATATTATCATATTTAGAAATAGTAAATGCACCCATAAATAACTACATATTACAATCTTCCATCTTATGGTTTATGGGTTTATGATCCGTTTGTCCACCGTATGGGTTTATGAAAATCCAACAAACCGAAAATTTCATGAAGTCAATGATGGATTCACCCATCGTTCATGGTATGACTTGTCATTATGATACCTATCATTCACATATGGTCACATAACTAACTATGGTTGTCATATATATATAGTTATCTTATTACTGGTTGGTGGTTTGGAACATTTTTTACTTTTCCATATATTGGGAATAATCATCCCAACTGACTTTCATATTTTTCAGAGGGGTTGAAACCACCAACCAGTTATTATATCCACATGATATCTCCATGATATCCCCCATAGATTGTTGGTTTATTTGTCCCAACATTTTGGATGACTAAATCACCACTGTTGAATGGCAACTTCAGTTTGTTTCACCCAGATACTGGTAATGAATGATAATGATACTTAATCTACCCATATACTTATATCCTTAGTAAGGGGAATCATCATTTACATATACGGTCATATTATAGCATATGCTTCCTCCACTTTTTAACTATCATATAACCACATTCTAGTCATCATATATGACAACTATCATTAAATTTAGTCAACGGCGTGACTTTTGGAAACAGCGGTGACAATGGGGGAAACCCCGTAGGCATGACTTAGGCGTGACTTTCTCTTTTGCCTGTACCTACCATACATAAGGCCGTTGTAAGGGCTAAATTTTAGGGGATATACCCCCCAACATATGGCCTGAAAAATGGTACGTTTACGTACCTCCATCAATTGGATCCTGAAATTCCCAGAAATTCGCTGATCATAAAAATGGGAGATCATAAAAACCATGATCATTAATAATGGGATATTATATATATGAATGGGATAGAATGGGATATATCTATATATGGATTATAAACTAACTTTACTGGTTGGTGGTGACTGGAACCATGGAATTTTAATGAATTTTATGACTTTCCATTCAGTTGGGAATGGAATGTCAGCATCCCAACTGACGAACTAACTCCATCATTTTTCAGAGGGATGGCGAAAAACCACCAACCAGTTTAGTATTAACCATCATGAAAACCATCATTATAACCATTAATATTAGCCATTATTAACAGTATATTAACCACCAACCAGCCATATTCAGTGCTTGTCATCAAAAATGATGTAGTATGATAAATTATCATATGATATATGGTCATATCCAAGCCACATAATGTAATACGAAAAACCATCAAATATGATATCCTTTTTTGCACTAATGTAAGATGTGATTTTAAAAAAACAAAAAAAAAAACACATTATGATCATTATGATACCGAATCACAGTTTAGTGCTTGTCCAATTAATGGTTTTTTTCTTTGTCAAACCACAACAAGAACTGAGGATCTATGGAGGTGACGGGATCAACACCGACGGTGCCGATGATGAATTGGACTACGGCGCAGGTGGCCCGGAGGCGACGGATCAAGCGGATTTTGCCAAGAAAAACCGGGGATTTTAGGCAGAACATGATGATTGAAGCCATGGAAATTTAGAGTTTACCAACAAAGATGGTGATGTATCCTGCAAAAAAAAAGCATGGTGGTTGAAACCAAGAAAAATATAGGGATTCAACCAGCAAACATTTGGAGCCCACGAAATATGAGGATTGAATCCACAACAATCCGGGTTACATTGCAGACAATATCAACACACTAGCAGAATATGCTGGATTTCTTCCTACATACACTCTTTCCCCTTAGAATCCTTGCATGGAGCCGTACTTCGGACGCATTCTACGCGAAATGGACTTCGAAATGTGATCCGTGCGTGACTCAAATGGATGTAAAGGTTTCAAAAACATCAACTTTGTTCCTCCTCAAGAACGGATTTAACTTATATAAAATGATTTAACCAAATAAAAAGGTTGATTTTAAACCATCAAACATGGTCGTTTTGCAACAAATTCTGGGCCGATGTGTCAAACATAGGGGTACCTCAAAGGGGGCGGGAAACATGAGATGAATCGCTGTAATTATTTGTTTATTTGTGCTGGATTCTGTTGACTGACAAGGTCTGCGCGAGGGAACAAGCACTTTCTTTGTAGCAGGACAACAATACATCAAATCCTGCATCCTGCGGTACGAAATTTTGGGATATGTTGGGATGTTTCGGATAATCCCGCCAAAACCGCCCAAGAGTTAATTGTTCATAGTTTGGAAGAAATGACCTGGTTTGGCGGGATCCAAATTTGGAGCACCAATGAATTCGAAATTCGATGTGTGTCCGATGACCAACCCATTTGTCATGGTTAATAGGGTCAATATTTACACGTTGTTTATTGGTTCAACCCCAGTCCTCGCCAGAAACCCAACACGGCCAGCGCGCCAGATTGCGATCTATCCGGGTGGCACTTTGCTGAGTCCCTCAGATATGGAAGAATTGTATGACAAAGGCAGGGCATGGGCCGCAGGGTACTTGGACATATTTGGACATGCATCCCAGTTGGGAACCAATTTTCCTAAAACAAATCCATGAGTGAACAACCGACCCTGTCATTCGCCCATCATCCCAGATCCAAAGCTCGGCCATGACTTCGTATTGAAAGCCATGGTTTTTGGGAACCTCCCAATTTTAAGAACCCCCAATAGGAATGTTTTTTCCACATGAAATCAGCGTTTTGCCACCAGAAATTGAAGGGTCAATCCATCTCACTGACCCACTGGTAAACCGGATTTGTTGGGGGCGTGTTTCTCATTGAAGGTATGTTCTAGTCCTTCGAATTCCGTGACAGTCCACACTTTTTTTTGGTTCAAACTGATAAAACATGATAAAAGCCAGCAGTTCTCGGAAGTTGTACTGTAACCCTATTCGCAAGCGACACGATAGTGCCCCGGGCCACCGGCAGGTTGACTAGATGATGACCATCCTATGGCTTAAACTTGACCATCCGCACATCTCAAGTGGTTCAGTTCATTTATGTTATGTTATTCAAACATATTCAAACATGGAATGATATGTTATGTTATGTTATGTTCATTTATGTTATGTTATTCAATATATGGAATTTCCCCAAAATATTGATGATGAACATTATATGTCGATGGGAATTACCATCCACAATTATCTCCACATGAATATCCGAAAAGCCAAAAAGCGCCCAGCCGCCGCCAGGTTATACGGTGCTGGCACCCACGGGGGCGTTTGGCGAGGCCGTCCGCAACGCCTTTCGACTGTCCCTCGGCGATGAAATCGACGGAACGGAGGCATGAAGAACCGTGAGTTAAACGTAGCTACTTAACATGGCTTAACCATCGAAATACATTCCAAATGCTGAGTTTTTGATGGTTTTTGATATTCAAAATTGTATTCTTTAGGTTGTTCCGTCGAACATGTGGGTGTAGGCAGCAAAACTGGACAACAACAGTTGGGTTTGAAACAGGTTTTGTCATTGGCCTTTGGGCAAAAGTTGGGCTTCAGCAATATGTTTGTGGCCGGTGAGATGTGCATCCGCAGATTAGGACCCCATGGCTTTGTGTTGGAAGATGAATATCCATCTTCCAACACCATGATGCGTAGTATTGGGACAATCATGAACATTATATTTATATGTATATAGATATACATAGTATCAAATAAGGCTAAGAAAATTACTGTATAATATATGATCCGGTCAAGATTATGACAAGGTATGACAAGCCACCCGGCTATTTAATATAATACGAATCTATATGATATATGTATTAAACAAACAACCGCAAAGTTACATCCAAAATCAGCAGAAATCTCGTCTAAGGTCGCAGATGTTGGTCGCGGGCATGGCCAACATGCTGTTGGGCCACCAAAACAGCTGGGTGGAACCATACCTGGATAGCAGCTCACTAGGCGATGGTGGATGATGTGGATGGGCTGGGGATTTTCGGGATGTTTGGGATGTTTCTGCGACTCCCAAGGATTTTGAGATCGTCTCAGATGGAATGGGCTGGCGGTGATAAATTGATCTCTAGGTTTCGAACAAGAATTTATGATCATACCCTCTGGTAATGTCAAAATAGCTATGGAAAATCACCATCTATAGTAGGTAAATCCACTATAAATGGTGATTTTCAATAGCTATGTTAAACTACCAGAGGGTATTGCTGGATATCTTACCAAGAAATGGACTGAAACATCATCAAAAAGGGGTAGATAGTCAGGATGTGAAGATAGAATATGGAAATTCAATGATATTCCCAGTCTTATGAGGATTTTTGGAAATGTCCATATTCTATCTTCTCCAACATGATTATAAGAACATACAGAATGGTTTGTCGTTTTAAACAAATACAGCTGTGGCATTTTGAACATGTCTGATTTTCCATCCTTGCTTGGGACCACGGTTCAGCAGCACTATTTCTTGGGCGTTCTGAAAAATACTGCTTGAACAATATACACAGAGGTGTACGTATATGTATATATATAGAGTCATCCTGGAGTATATAGAATAGGATTCTCCTGTATTCCTCAAAATATCCTTTGTTCTCCACCGAGTATCTACTTCGGGATGACATGCATATGTGTGTATATATATGTGGATTTGCTGAATATTAGTTTTGTTTTCCCAATCAGAAATCAACTTGGGGAATCTATAGGGAATAGGTTTTATTTTTGGGGGTTCATGAATCAAATCCAAGTACATTTCTCAAACTTATTCCTGGTTTTCTTGAAACGTTCCTTTACATCTACCTACTTCAGAATGATGAAGATTATATATGTACCTGTATATTAGATATGGGGGTTTAGCCAACCAAACATGGTGATTGAACTTATCTATATTATATGGAATAATATTCTACATATACATGAAATCACCATAAATGGATGGTAAAACCTATACCCTAAAGGTAAGTCTATCATTGGCTTACCCCTATAATATATATATACACACACATAAGATGTGAGGAGTTTTGATTGAACTAAAATTGGACTTATCTATCTATCCATCCATCCATCCATCTATCTATCTAATCTATCTATGTATCTATGTTCGTTTTAACATATTTATATCTTGGATACATATCTATATAGACCCTGGTGAATCTAACGTTGCCGTTCCGCCAGGATGCGGCAACGTGCGCATCAAGCTGGCCAAGGCTGAACCCTTCCAGGAGATCCCGACATATGGACGATCCCAGCAATGGTAAGGTGAATGGGGGCCCCACAGTTTGCTAGGTTGGCTTATAACCATGACATAACAATAGTGTATGATACGCAAATAACATTCAAATAACTATATTTAGATGGGGTTATAAGCCAACAAACATAACTGGAGGGCCCCATCCTGTATACAATCGCAGATAATAGATAGATAAGATAGATAAGATAATAGATGTAATAATAATGGTTATAAATAATGATATGCTAATAGTGGTTATAATAATGCTAATACTGCAATGGTTATATATGTATAATAATATGATATAAAAGATGGATGATCCCAACAATGGTTATAATATCATATCCAATGTATAGTAATAATGGTTTTACACCCATATTATAATGGTTATACACCCATAATAATGGTTATACACTAATAAATATATACCCAATGTATGGTCAGTTGCACGGGAAACTGGTTATAAACAGTTTTTATATGGGTAGCCTTCAGACAACCCTTTGTCAAGCCCACAGGGGGTTGAAAATCCAGGGGATAAACCACTTATGCTGTGGCTCATCACTATCAGTCCGCACAATTGGATGGATTGGTATGAGAAAATTAAGAAAATATGTGTGGGTCCATTGTATAAAACCCCCTGTTGTCATGGGGTGCGTGCTGATCATGAGGCCGCATTATCATTGTAGGGATACGTCCGCAATGCTGCTTGGACCTGTCCGTCTCAATCACCTGACGTCACGCCATGACCGAAGTTTCAATGTGACAGTGCACCTGCAAAATCGAGAGACTTTTATTTGCCAAGACAAACGTACTGCTCAAGATAAACCCTGCAAAATATTCATAACATTCCATAACCATAACTTTAATATAACGCTGAAAAGTCATCTTCCAAACTGCTAGCTGAATCTGATGTGCGACAACCATGCGGAAGAGCACCCTTCACTGGTAGATGTTTCCTTTTGGCTCCGAGCAGTCTTTCAATGGATGTTTTTTTTCACGAATCATTATAATAAGCTTTGTTATAAAGCCAATGTCAATGTTTTTGTTCATTGTAACCACTATTAGTGGTATATAGTGTTATAACCTTGAGTTCTTCAAGAACTTCAAGGAACCACATGTCCGGCTCAGCAGAACACCTAAAAACATGACCTGCCAGGAGATCTTGTCCATGCTGCTCCCTTTAGTGAAGCAATTGCTGCAGGACGATGAGGGGAGGTTCTTAGGGCCGCTGCAGATTTCTGTTGGTGAATGGTACGCTTCACTGGAATCGTGGTAAAGGAAAGCATCCCCAAAAGCGATATTTCAGATATGTTTAGATGGTTAGTGAATTATTATGCAGCTAGATGTTATGCTTTTTCAGATATCATAACATTCGGCTATTAATGGAGTTGATACGAGCTGATGCTCTTTCATGCATCAAGGTATCATATGTTTTACGGGCACGGGGGTCGCATTTGCCCCTAAACCATCTTGGGTCGCATTTGCCCCTAAATGAAGGGGGATGAAGTGGGTTTAGGGGCGAATGTGACCCTCGTTTAGGGGCGAATGTGACCCCTGCT
>Ga0126342_10013572_pt1 | contig 14412 bp, 9 predicted proteins | sample Cyp1metagenome_FD_92528 | JGI IMG/M metagenome (GOLD analysis project Ga0126342, IMG submission 92528) | Coral microbial communities from Lord Howe Island, Old Settlement Bay, Australia - Cyphastrea 1 metagenome | ecosystem: Host-associated > Invertebrates > Cnidaria > Coral ...
ATGAGCAAATTAAGGGCTGACCTCGCTAATTCCTGCAACCTGCCTCGTTGCCTCGGCTGTCCTCGCTATAATTTGTGCAGACTTATGGCACTGGACTGGCTCTGGTGGCGCGCTTGGTTCCCAGTTGACGCCCTTGTTGCCGCGGCTCTTTGCCTGGCAGGCGTGGCACTTGGCGACATCGACCTTCACTTTGCGTGGCAGGCGTGGCACTTGGTGACATCGACTTCTACTTTGCATGGCAGGCGTGGCACTTGGCGACATCGACGTGCATTCTGTGCGGCAGGCGTGGCACTTATGGCACTGGACTGGCTCTGGTGGTGCGCTTGGTTCCCAGTTGACGCCGTTGTCGCCGCGGCTCCTTGCGTGGCAGGCGTGGCACTTGGCGACGTCGACCTCGACTTTGCGTGGCAGGCGTGGCGCTTGGTGACATGGACGTGCACTTTGCGTGGCAGGCGTGGCACTTATGGCACTGGACTGGCTCTGGTGGCGCGTTTGGTTCCCAGTCGACGCCGTTGTCGCCGCCGCTCTTTGCGTGGCAGGCATGGCACTTATGGCACTGGACTGGCTCTGGTGGCGCGCTTGGTTCCCAGTTGACGCCGTGGGCGCCGCGGCTCTTTGCCTGGCAGGCGTGGCACTTGGCGACATCGACCTTCACTTTGCGTGGCCGGCGTGGCACTTAGCGACATCCACCTACGTTTTGCGTGGCAGGCGTGGCACTTGGTGACATCCACGCCGCAAGTGAGTCCATCTCTCTCACAACTTTGTCACGCACAATCTTTCACATCTCTCTCACACACAACTTTGTCACCCACAACTTTGTCACACACACAACTTTGTCACACACAATCTTTGTCAAACACAACTCTTTCGCACACAACGTTTTCACACACATCTCTCTCACACACAACTTTGTCACCCACGACTTTGCCACACACAACTTTTTCACACACATCTCTCTCTCATGCAACTTCTCTCTCACACACATCTTTGTCACACACAGCTTTGTCACACACACACAACTCTTTCACACACACAGCTTTGTCACACACAACTCTTTCACACACAACTTTATGCAACTTTGCCACAGACAATCTTTGACACACAACTTTGTCATACACACAATCTTTCACACACAGCTTTGTCACAAACAACTTTGTCATACACAACTCTGTCACACACACACAACTTTGTCACAGGCAACCTTTCACACACACAACTCTTTCACTCACAATCTTTCATGCACACAACTCTTTCACTCACGACTTTGTCACACACAACTCTTTCACATACAACTCCTAAAATGATCGACCCTCCACCATCTCCTTTGTCCGTTATTCTTTCTCCGTGCCACTTCAACCACTTTTTCTGATTATTGGATGAAGTTGACTTGTGGGGTTATCCGGTCCTTTAATTGTGTGATCCATACCAACTGGTAATTTATCATAGGTACGGCAGCCATGGCCCATTTACTTCAATGAATTCCCCATTATTTTAAGGTGATGTTCCTTGGCTTTGTTAAATTGCCAAAGGAACACCTTCACCCAATCATAACCATCGCACCAACGCATCAGGTACTGTGACGACGTCCTCACAGGTATACATCGTGACCGCTGGCACCTGGGATTGTCCAAGAATACGATATACCCAAAACAGCAAATTTACATCATTGGGAAAACACTGATTTTCACCAGCGTGTTTTGGGGGTGCCGGTTTTTTTCGACCAAACCATAATAAGCTGATAGTAGCCAGCAACCAAAACTCGTGGGAATATCAGCCATGGTTCGGTGGACAAACCATGTGGCTGAAACGTGCGAAAAGTCCCCGGAGATCAAGTCAGCCCCAGTTGGAGTGAGGAACCTTTGGGACATGTTCGGTTCCGATAAGCTGGTCCTACTGGTGCAAAACGCAATCAAGCAACAATAACAATCTAACAATAGCAGTAAGAAAACAATGCAAAACCAAAAACACAAGAACAAGAACAACCATAACCAGACCAGTTCTGGATACTTAAAAATCCAAAAAACAATGAGGAAAAAATCAACAATAATACTCAAATAACAAGATCTCAAAGTGGCAACAACGATCCGGCAGACACGCCCATTCAGACGAATGCCAGTTACTAAAAATAATACCCTCTGGTTATTTAACATAGCTATGGAAAATGGCCCATGGAAACAGATGATTCTCCCAGCTAGAAACTTCCATTTATAATTGCCATTGAAAATTGCCATAGAAATCGTGGATTTACCCATTGAAAATGGTGGATCTTTCCACTTCGCTATGTTAAACAACCAGAGGGTACCCCAGGCCAACCCTGCAGCTGTGATCCCCGGGCCCACAGCGAGCGCATCTTCCTGTCTTGGCACCGTGGTTCCCACCTCAGCGCTGGGGTAGGCCCCACCACTGGTTGGCGCGGAACAACTTGTCTGATCCATCTGGTTATGACTATTAAAACTGGTTTACCTATTAAAAATGGTGATTTTCCATGGCTATGTTAAATAACCCGAGGGATCCAGAGGGTATTGTTTTTAGTAACTGAATAGCCATGGTATAGATGGCCCATAGAAATAGATGGTTTACCGTTCTTAAAATGATTTAAAAATGGTGGATCTTTCCATGGCAAACTGTTAAATAACCAGATGGTAACCCATCCCAAAAATGTCAGCCAATTGGGTAGCTCATATCTCGAGTTGGAGAGTAGAATCAGAGTAGAATGTCTTTGAAAAACTTGTGTTCTATTCTGCTATGCTTTAACTATCGCAATCATCATCATGACTGTCATCAGTTCTTGTCACTAATTCCACGTACTCATTGCTATTTCTTGGAATCCCTCATCGTCTGTGCACTGTATTTCCAGTATTTTCCACTTCTGGACTGGATAGACAATCCCTCTTTGTTTCTGGTGACCTGGCCTTGGTTTCTAGTATCACGGGAGTAGATCTGTGTAAGATATAATTATGCACACAGATCACACACGGTCAGATGGACATTCAGATATGGTTTTGCCTGAAAATAGGGCTACGAGTCTGATTATGAATCACGATGTTTCCCATTCACATGACCATTCTGGGTATACCTACTGTTCAAGCCCATAGTCACGACGTTCCCCATGAAAAATCCGATGAATTTTAGCCCATGAAAACTATGGGCTAATCATACGATAGAATAATACCCTCTGGTAAACTAACATAACTATGGAAAACCACCATTTTTAATGGGAAAATCCACTATTTCTATGGTCATTTACCAGAGGGTATCTCCCACGATCTGCCATCAGTTCTTGGACTTACCAGGCCCTAAGGGCCCTCACCATTGTGCCAGAGGCTCAAACCACATGTCCGCCTCCTGCAAAAGGGGACGGCGGAGTTTTTTTTGATGATAGAAACATGGGAATATCATGGAGAAAATCTTATGGGAATATCTTGGGAATATATATATATTTACTATTTATTTATTGATTTATTTATTTATGCATGTTTTATATACATTTATATATATATGGTGGGTTCTTAAGTCATGTGGGATCCCCGGTCGTCACTGGTTGGTTGTTAAGCTATACTAAGTCATTGTCATCACGATTATTTGCGGGTTACCCCACCATGATGACCATCCCAAGAACTAAGTTAATCCAATCCAACTAACTTGCCAATGGCTCAAATGGCGATTAGTTCATCACTAACCTGGGGATCATCATCTCAGTACTATTGTTCTAATGGCAATATAGACATGTAGTTATGGGATGTTATGGGTGTAAAGCGGGATATAATGAAAAAATGATCAGATATGGTGGAAATGGGATTTAAAAAAGCAACAAGATGATGATCTTCGGGTTTGCCCAACAATGGGAGATACCTCAAAATTGCCCTTCCAACTTTCGAACATGATGATTTTGCCCATGGTTGGCCGCTATAGTTTGGGTTTATTTCTTGTACCCCAGTTAATTCTGGGCCAACCTAACAGAGATGTGCTGACCTAGCATGTTTCATGATATGATCTTTGATTTTGTCTAAAGGTGTAATGTTTTTGACCCCAATTATTGTCATTTCAAAAGGAACAATGATGATTGCCAGTAGATTTTAGTGGTACCCTATGTTCGAGTCGGATGGTCTTGAGCCCATGATGAAACAAGAGGGAAAAACCATCCCTTGAAAATAATGTAGTTATGATAAATAAAATATGCGTACATGTGTATATTATGTATATATGGTGTGTATATATATAGATACATATACACAATGAGTATCTCAATGATAATATATATATATATATACATATCTAATTATATATACAGTAGATATATATATATATATATATATATAATATATATGTGTGTGTGTTGGCTGCATAGGCTAGTATAATCTATGATATTAATAGCATATTCTATTACAAGGAGTTGCCACCCACTTGTCGACTTCAGGCGTCATCCCAGTTCCCTTCCCGCCGACATCGATTCCCACCAGTGGCTCCGTGATGGTGTGTTGGCCGCCGTACTCAAAATTCACTGGCGAAGGCAAAAACCAAATCTTCACCTGGCAGTGTGGGTCAAAACCCATGTTGTACCCCTGTAGTTCACATCAAAATAGCTGGGTTAAAATGGATGTGAATAACCCACTAAAAATAGTAGTATAATAGGTACTGATCCAAATCTTCGCCTCACTGTTGTAATCTGCAAAGCACCAGTCCCCTATTTTTAAACGACATCCTGCTACCGCATATCCGATTGATGAGGCTTATGATGGCTTATGGCTAGCTGGGAAATCCCAGAACTAGCCATGGAGGTTTACTGGTTGGTGGTTGAGCCACCTACCCCCTCTGAAAAATGATGGACTTAAAGTCAGTTGGGATGACATTCCCAACTTTTCATGGAAAGTCATAAAATTCCATGGTTCCAAACCACCAACCAGTATAGTTTACAGCTGGGAAAATCATGGAACTGGGGAGTTTTCAGCCATGTGACTGACCCGGGTTGATTCACCATGGGCGCAAGCTACTGGTAAGTCATTTGGGATGTAGTCATCTCAAGTACGATAAGTAGGGCTAGAAAATAAGAAACATGCAAAATTAGATGAGTCAATTGAAGCAAGAAAAACATCAATTGAATCATAGATGAAGATTCGGAAATATAGGTAGAATATGGTAGAATATTCAACATTGTTCAACATTGTTCAACATTATTCAACCACCAAAACAGTATCGCTTACCAACAGCATCCAACATTGATCCCCCCCGCCTGCGCGATGTCTCCCTGTCGATTCAAATGGTAGTCACAGCGAAATCGAAGCCTGACATCGAAGCTGCGAAAATCTTACTGACTTCATGCAGATCTAATCTGATTTCATGGGGATTTAGAGGGGATTGAATTAGGGATTTGCAGATGAACCACTGATTTCTTTCCCAAGCGTGGCAGGCTCGCAGTGAGCCTTCCATGATGTTATCCTCGCGCTTTAGGGAGCCGGACAGCTCAGGATGGTTGGCTGTTTCAGCTTGGTAAGGGTAAAGATAAACAAGCCATTTGTTGAATTATCTGATATATAGTGGGATGATTGTTGATATATATATGTGTGTGTGTGTTTATAATGAACTAGACAATAGCTATTTGTTGAAGTGGGGTATGTAGTAATCAATTTATAGCAATCAACTATTCTCAGCTATATAAATATAGGGAAAACAAATGATAAGCAATTACATAAAATTATCGGTAGTCATAATTAAAGTGTCCTTGACCCTCCAAATCCTAGAAAAATATGTGTTTTCGGAATTTGACCTATATCGACTGATTTTACCCAAAACACCTAATTAGATACTACTTTGGTCTTCGATTTTAGGACTTTGATTGCATGTTTTTGGGCTTGGTGAGACAAAGGCCAAAAAATGTTTGCAGCGCATCAAACGACTAGGGATAAAATCCGCAAAACCCCGAAAAAAAAACGCAAAAAAAACGCAAAAACCCACCAAAAAAAAACCGCAAATCCTGAAATCTCGTTGTTTTAGGTAGTTTTCGGATTTTTTTGTTGTTCCAAAAATCATCACGGTTTGTGTACCCGGCCGTAGTGCTGAGTTTTTCCCAGAAACATACATGTTTGGAACAAAGTGAATCATTTTTTGGTTTGTTTGACCTATCTTCTTAGAACGACCATTTTTTCCTCGGCAGTGGAGGGTCGAGGGTGGTATGTAGTAATCAACTATTATCAACAGCGTGACATGGATTTTTCTACAGATACTTCTTTGGATAATCCCGTCCCCCCTAGTAGAAAAAACCTCCCGTTCTATGGGGTCCCAAATAATGTAAATCCCCTAGATTCGGAAAAAACCATGGTTTTTGTTTAGGTGGAAGGGATTCATTTTCCTTCATATGTGCCATGGTCCATTACATGGAAGATTGGGTATGGTCATCGAGTCATCCATCCTTGCTGGGTACAAAATTTACCCTGTTCATAGGGGGATGACCATGGCACATCCACTTTGGGATCAGTATCAGCACATCGTCCATCCTGCGTTGGATATCTGGTGTCTGAAAATTGGCTAGCCTCAAATTTCATGCTTGAGAAAAAACAAACGTTCGCCCTTTTCTTATGACAGTCAGAATGATTTGTCAATTATTCTGAGTGTCATATTTAACAATGTTTTGGACAAGCGTCAAAAAAAAAGATGGATAAAGCCCCAGTTTTTCAGCACAGCTAGGACATTTTTGGACCATCTCAAGTCCAGGCGGATCTTTTGACGGAACCAAAAACGGCAAGGCGGTCCTGGAACAATGGGACTTTGGCCGCGTTGCCAAACCACTGCACGCCCTTCCTGGGCCAACATGGCCAACATCGCCATCAAAGTAAACGGAGGGAACATGTCACCTAAATGAGTACATGAATAAAGGCTAATCAAAGAAAGATTCACATATGATCTCACCAGAAGATTCATCAATATCTGGTTGGTGGTTGAGCCACCTACCCCTCTGAAAAATATGATGGACTTCCATTTTTTTTAGTCAGTTGGGATGATGTTTCCATTCCCATGTATGAAATGGAAAATAACAAATGCTCCAGTCACCACCAACCAGTGGCCCAACAATTCGATGAGTTTCTGCAAAAAAAAAACTTGGATGATCCCATTCGCCGGCGATGCACTATGAAAAAGGTGGGATTTGATCATCATCACTATCCTCTGGTAAACGTTTACATAACTATGGAAAATCACCATGAAAACAGCTGGGTAAATCAACTTTTTTATATTTGTACCCATCATCATTGTGTACCCAATATTGCTGGGTGTCCAATTTTTTTGCTACCCAACACGATCATTCGCTTCCCTGATCGAAAAAGACCAGCTCAACTTGGGCGATGACTTCGGGTCCCCTCATACAACTTAGGAAAACATCATATTGTGTGGTGTATACCCATTTCATTCCCACGTTAAGTCCCCATTTCCCGATATTATCATAATATATGGCAGTGTGTCAAAACCTTGTACCCCTGTAGTTCACATCAAAATAGCTGGTAAATGGATGTTCATCCCACTAAAAATGGTATTAATAGGTATTGGTCCATAGCCATATGACTCATAATGATTCATGGGATATCCCCGGGCCCCAACCAATGGATCAGTAGCCTGCAGCCCAACATCATCTGCTTTGGATTCTCGTGCACCTCATCACATCGACTGCCCTCTGGTACGACATGGCCAGCTGGAAAATCTGGAGGTTTAATGGTGATTAATGGTGATTAATGGTGATTTAATGGGATTTCATGGTGGTTGAATGGGATCTAATGGTGATTAATGGAGGTTTAACCTCTGGTAAACTAACATAGCTATGGAAAATCACCATTTTCAATGGGTAAATCCACTATAAATCAAGCTCCATGGCTAGCCGTCTTGGATTGCACTAGTCGCACTCATCCAGGAACCCGGACGTGCTGCTCAGGTAGCCATCCGCCCGGAACATTGTCCTGGTTCGAATCTACGTACTTACTGCTTAAAGGTGATATAATATTAATAATATTATATTTATAAATATCTACTATATATATATATACGTATATATATATATATATGTATTATATTATGGAAATATCCCCAGTTGTATGCGGGTTCTGAATGGATTATAAACCACTAACTAGCTGGGATGCACATCCTACTAGTACCAGTTGTAGATCAGTTAAGTTTCATAAAGTGAAGTCTGTCATAGCCCCAGAGAACCTCTGAGACAGAAGAAAGGGTTCTGAAGTCTATGCAGGGATCATTCCTGCAGAGGAAATATGGGTATGGTTCAAGGGTCTCGTCTCAAAGATGTGGACTGAAGAGGCAAAACCCATTGGAACTGACAACCCCAGGGGATGTCGCAATTGACGGGTGTATTGACCATGGTGCTACCTGGGCCCACCGCAGAACGCCTCAGCTTCAGATTTCACCTGGAACAAAGCGGCATGATCTGTGATGCGAATAGAGATTACGTATTATTCAACTAATATTATATATATGTAATGAAGTATTGAAGTACCATGAAATAAGAATGAGTGTATAAGTGTGTATAATTCATCCCGTCTCAATGATAAACACCACCACCAGAAACTGGTCTCTTTGTACTGGATCTGTTCATCATAGCATCCCTTTGTTGGGAGGTTATTATGAAACTGGTGAAAAACTGTCATTTCAGTTCTGGAAAAAGGGAAATAGCCTAGATTAGTCGGGTGCCAACACATGTACGATGTACGATGCAAGAATCAGAATATGGGTACATAATCTCCACAACTCCACAATTGGATCAGAGATTTTTACAAAGCATCGTCAGCTAAACATGTCCATTCAGTTCTGGCTAAATTCCAGTTTTTTCCAGTTTTTCCAATAAAAAAACCTTGGTTTTTCCAATGTGGAACTTCCCAATGTTAAACCATCACTACCCTCTGGTAATTTAACATAGCTATTTAAAAAAAAAAAAAAACTCACCATATTTAATAGGTAGATCGACCATGAATGGCAATGTTCAATGGCTTTTTGTATGTTTACCAGAGGCTACTGGTGATCCAAGAGCGAACCAAGACCTGACCAAACAAAATCCCGGTTGCTTCGAACCTTCAAAACCTCAGCCAAACTCTCGTCATTCACCGTGCCCTGGCGACCAGCGCTGAGAAAACCTTCCGTTTTTTCATCATTTAGAGGCACTGAATAGGCATCTTCTATGTCAATCACTGTCAATCACTGTCAACTCCAAAATCATAAAGTATATGGTGTACATCAATTTGTCATACATCTAAGATGTTCGAAAGATCACGGCCTCGAAATTCAACCTGGAACCTAGGTTCGTGGCCAGATCGAACAAGACTTCCACCTTTTAGACCCCAGTAATTATAGGGTTCCATGTAAATTACAGTGGTGTAACTATGGGGATATGAATCATCCCCTTACTTTTGTCATTCTTTGTTGGCTCTTCAACGCTGCAAAGCAACTTCCCGCAACCACTTCCCGGGCCTCGCTCTCCTGCCAGGGAAACGCTGCCAAAAAAAATCGTCCAAAAGGTTCGGATTCCCTTGGGTAATTACGATTTGTAAATTTTAATGAAAGAAAATTAAGTAATTACTATAGTAAATAGATGTAAATAGTAAATTTAGTGGGTAATTAAGTAAATCTGTGTGAAATGAAGTCGGCTTACCATGTCGGACTTGCTAATTTTCATGATCGTCAAGCATTTGACATGCCGCAGGTGAATCCTGGGCGTGATCATCAATTTTCCCCGACGTTGGTCTTTTCACATGGGCGATCCCCCACATCAAATCACAGGGTTTATTCTGTAGTATCCCAACTAAATGCTCCCATCATATATCTAGTTGGTGGTATACCTACCCCTCTGAAAAATGATGGAGTCCGTCAGTTGGGATGACATTCCCAACTGAATGGAAAGTCATAAAATTCATTAAAATTCCATGGTTCCAAACCACCAACCAGTATATCATGTATCATATAGTTCCCAAAAAAAAGAAACATATGGTTGGTTGAATCCACGTTCTTCCTGACCCGCTTCGAAACACCACTGGAACACGTCGTCGCCAAGCCGCACCTGTCGTGCTGCCAGCCACTCCACCAGACCCACATTCACAAAGCCTGGGAGCTGGTGCGGGGGTGACCCGTGGATCTGGGATATCCCCAGTGAAATCGTCCCCTGTGGAATATGGTCCCAAAATATGCTGCAAATATTGAGGTATTTAGTATTTATACAATTTTATACCCCAATTCAAGAAAACGGTCACGTCATTGCAAATCCTCTTTCTGGTCCCCACTAAACGGGCCCCGACTGTCATGCTTTCAATGTAGTTTCTTCGGAAGACACGGCAAAGCCGCAGCGTTGACTCACCCTGCGGTGATCTATGGTGATCCACAATGGTTGCAAATGGTCCTAAACTATTTGGGTGGCAGCATCTGGTAGTAAGACATCGCTAAGGCAACAAAGATCTTTGATACCCTACCCATTCCCACGCCTAAAACTCAGCAGCTCTGCTTAATTAATCATTTTGAATTTCCACTAAACAAGCATTTCAGGGTATGTTTGCATACATTTTCCATAGCACCCAGACTTACTCTTTGTTGGTGACATCCAAGGCTAAACATCTTGACCTCCGTGGCCACCATAAAATTCTTCGCCAGGTGGCAGTTGGCGGTCTTCTCAACCGCCAGGGCGAAGTTGAAACTGGCGTAGTCGCTTGGTCTGTGAAAATGATGGAAAAGTGCTATAAAAACCATGGAAAACTCAATGATTGATAGTGTTTTGATGTGTTTTGGGTGTTCCATGGTTTTCCCAGAATTGGTAGAAGGATGAAGGAAAATAATCCTGAAATTGTCCAAAAACATGACTGACTTGGGACGATATCGCAGCCAAAATGACCGGAAAACCATGAATTTCCCATGTTGATGATCCCCGAAGAAACCGTCATCAACATTGCCATTTTTTGCAAAACCACCCCTTTTTCAGAAACATCCAGTTGGTTAGATCCCTTTTATATCATGTTTGTCTGGTTGAGAAACAAATATCCTCCGGTAACCAGGCATGGTTTGCTGGAAAATCACCAAATAAAGTTGGATGAATTTCCCAGCTATAAGCCTCCATTTATTGGGGATTTCCCAGCTAGCCACGTTTGGTTGCCGAAGGGTAATGACTATAAAACCATGTATCTTGGTCAAACCGCTATTCAATCCCTATTCATCACCCTAAATGTGGGGTTGAAAAACATGATTTATGTGACATTACATGACAATAAATGTACATAAATATTTGAAACCACCAACCAGATCCATTTTTTCATGGCTCACCCTTCCCGCACCTCCATGTGGCTCCCACAGGCGGCTTCCAACGCCCAGAGTGCCAGGCCTCAAACCCCCATGGGGTGCCCCCAGTTATGGCCAGCTTTGTCAGGAAAATGGAGATGAAGCATCAAATTTGGGGTAGCCTATGTTCAAAATGTTCAAGAAAAATGAAATGTTTAAAGAAAAAAGAAAGTGGTAGTGCAACTGAAAGGGCGTGACGTCTATTGAAATCGTTTTTTTCTCTGTGCACGGGTTAGATGGCTTTCAGCGTGAAAATTAATCTCCCAAAGCAGAAATACGAGCCCTGGATTTTTTTTTTTAAGTGGCAGGGCGTCACGATCAAAAGTTGATATCAACCCTCAGGGACCGCCAAATATCCATCAATGGGGAAAAACAATGGAAACTGGATTCATCCAAATTTTGGACATGCTTCATCGATCTTCATCGCACAACTTGGATCTTGGCATTTCTTACCTCCAGCTTTGCCACGCTGAATGGTTTGAAGGTGTTTGCCAAGTGTAAAACACGGCATATCAACCACCTGCCAGGCTATCCACTGATTGTTTAGGGTCCAAGTGTTTCAGAGGTTCATGATCACATGGGTAAGAAAACATATTCACAATATTCTATGCCCATGGTATCCCCATGTTAGTCCTACTATCCATAAAATTGGATCTCACGTCATTCTTTGAATTCTGAAGCCTTATTGTGATTGTTACATCACCATTTGCGGATTCTGAACCGTATATAATAACCCAAAAAAAAATTCAAACAAACAACCATTAATTTAGGAAAAATATGACGAATTCTTGTATTTTTGTAACTTTACCGTTTACTCTGCATCGTTTTGGGGTGCAATACCCAATCTATACCAGGAAAATGCTGGTAAAATCCCTATGAAATCCCATAAAATCACATAAAATCCCTAAGATGCTGGTAATTGACACTTAAAACCCCTGCTGTTTTTTGGCCGTCTCCTCCGACAATAGGCCTCCGCCCGGTGGCATCGGATGATCCCTGGCTCCAACCTGGGCCACACCCACAATAATTATGGAGCCACCATATCCCAACGTATGCGGGGTTAAAGCCCCATTGTTTTTTCTTGCATTATATTGTATCCATAAGCACTAGCAAGTACCCAAGTACCCAGAGTGCCCCCATTCTCACCTGATGGTGCGGTAGTCTTCAGGGCCTTTCATCGTCATCCGGCAGAACCTCGCAGCGCAGTAGCCCTTGCCATTAAACGGGAGCTAGGGGTCACAAAAGAAATCCTTAATGGTCGAAGGAAGTTTAGAAGTCAAGCTTCCGACAGTATGGACAGATGAAAAGCACAGATGGGAAGAATCAGAGAGAAGAGAAGAGTAGAAGAGAGAAGAGCAGAAGAGAGAAGATCAGAGAAGAGAAAGAGTCAGAAGAAAGAAGATGCAGGTGCGCGAAAAGGTACGAAAGTCGCGAAACACTGAATTTTTCCAATGATTTGTGGCTCCGGAGGGTCGAAAAGTAGGCTCGCTAAAGCGGCGGGTGCGGAGCCATGTGGCCAGATGATTGAAGAAAAATTGCACACCCTTGTGGCGCGAAGCGCATTTGCAAGTGAAAAAGTAAAAAACACCTCATGTTCGGACCACTTTTGGAAGTTGAGATGTCGAAAAAGTGCACGCCGTTGTGGCGCGAAGGACATTTCGAAGTCAAAATGTGCAAAACACACCATGTTCGGACCACTTTTGGAAGTTGAGATGTCGAAAAAATGCACGCCGTTGTGGCGCAAAGCACATTTCGAAGTCAAAATGCGCAAAACACACCATGTTCGGACCACTTTTGGACGTTCAAATGTCGTTTCGCGTGGCAGGCGCAAGGGACTGTGCACCTTGTCAAAAGTGAGCAAAACGTAAGCGTTTTATAGCATTTTCAACTACAACCACCACTACACCACACTACACTACACTCCAATACACTACACTACAACTACAAGTACACCTTCACTAACTTCCACCACACTACACTACACTCCGCTACACTACACTCAGTTACACACAATTACTATCAATTACTGTACATTCAATTACACTACACTACACCACACTAAATTCCGCTACACTACACTACATTACACTACACTACGCTCCACTACAGTACAGTACAACTACACTACACTACATTCCACTACACTACACTCCACCACACTCCACTACACTACACTCAATTACACTAGACTACACTACATTATACTACACTACACTACATGCCACTACACTACACTACACTAACTACAACTACAATTACAACAATACTACATTTGCACTATGCTACACTACACTACACTAGTTACACTACGCTACACTACACTACACTAATTACACTACACTACACTACACTACACTGCACTGAACTACACTACACTACACAACACTGAATGACACTGCACTACACCTACAACTACAACTGCAACTGCAACTGCAACTACGCTACATTACATTACACTACACTAATGACATTACACTACACTACACTACACTACACTACACTACATCACACTAACTACAACTACAACTACATCAGACTACACTACACTACACTACACTACACTAATTACATTACACTACACTGCACTACACTGCACTACACTACACTACACCCCACTCCACTACACTACACCTCACTACACTACACTCCACTACACTACAGTTACAGTGCACTACACTCAATTACACTACACTACATTACACCACGCAACACACTACACTACACTAACTACAACTACAACTACAACTACAACTACACTACACTAATTGCATTACACTACACTACCCTACACTATACTACACTACACTAATTGCATTACACTACACTACACCACACTACACCACACCACACCACACCACACTACACTCAATTACACTACACTACCCTATCCCACATTGCATTGCATTACATTACATTACAATACACTCATTACACCACCACAAATGCAACTGCAACTACACTACACTAATTACACTACACGATAACTACAACTCCACTACACTACAACTACAACTACAGCTGCACTACACCACACTACATCCAGCAGTTGTGGGTGAGGTGACCGACCAGGTGACCACTGCAACCATTGCAGCCACTCCAAAAAAC
>Ga0126342_10013573_pt1 | contig 14412 bp, 15 predicted proteins | sample Cyp1metagenome_FD_92528 | JGI IMG/M metagenome (GOLD analysis project Ga0126342, IMG submission 92528) | Coral microbial communities from Lord Howe Island, Old Settlement Bay, Australia - Cyphastrea 1 metagenome | ecosystem: Host-associated > Invertebrates > Cnidaria > Coral ...
CTGGGATATGTTCAAGCATTGACACAGCAAGTATGCAAGGCTCAGTGGGTCCAGAATCACATTGGCATGTTCTTGTGCTAGGCATGGCAAAATGCCACTGAGTAGCAACTCTTCAAACTAATTCTGCGTCTGTAGGCAGCCTGGTCTCCATCTAATCAAGAGTTCTGCTCTGTTGATACACAGCCTTGTCCAAGAAAGGGATCTATCAAATTGAAAAACAAACACTCACTCATGATTGCATGCCTTGCAAAGGTGGAAAGCATAGCGTTGGCTTAATCCACGCGAAACCTTTCAATCAAGGTGCTATCATGGCAGCTACATGGAAGACACTCTTTGGACCAGATACTTTCAGTCACAATCCTAGCGCCTTTGGCGCCTGGGACAAAATGCTGGGATAAACCAAAGCACCGACGCAGCAAGACTGTAGGGTCTAGTGTAAACATTTTTTGCCGCAGGCTGATTCTTTCCATGCCAAGGTTGTGACTGACACCAAACATACATTGATTCCATATCTTGCAGAAGTGGAAAAGCATGTGTGAAGGCTTCGAAGGCTTCGAAACCACAAACAACCTTCGAATCAAGGTATTAGCATGACAACTACATGGAAGACACTCTTTGGACCAGCTCCTTTCGTTCACAAACCTAGCCCCTTTGGTGCCTCGGGCGAGATGCTGGGACTGCTGGGAAAAACCAACGCACCGAAGCAGCAAGACCCCATGGTCTAGCACAATATTGCAAAAAGTGGCCCCATGGAACGCGGCCATGCCCAACAAAGTGGAGCAACCAAGCATCTGATTCCCACCAAACACAGACTGCATGTACTGGCAGAAGTCGACAACTTTTGTGAACACTTCACGAACTGCTCTTGAATCAAGGTGCTATCATGGCAGCTACATGGAAGACACTCTCTGGACCAGCGGCTTTCATTCACAACCTAGCCCCTTTGGCGCCTTGAGCGCAATGCTGAGATAAACCAGAGCACCGAAGTAGCAAGAGCGCGTGGTCCAGTCCAATCACTTTGCCACAGTCTGATTCTTTGGACAACAAAATTCTGTGTCATAGGAATGCTTCAAATCAATTCCCTAGCCACTGCCTTAGTCTCAAAGAATCCAGATCCTTGAGCACGTTGGCAGCTCTATGTCTTGCAGGAGTGGGGAGGCTGAAGACGGTTTCTCTGAACAATTTTTTGAAGCGCAAAAGAGCACTTCAAACATGGCACCATCATGACAAGGACATGGAACTGCTGGGATATATTCAAGCATTGACGTAGCAAGTATGCAAGGCTCAGTGGGTCCAGAATCACATGGGCATGTTCTTGTGCTATGTATGGCAAAGTGGCACCGAGCAGCAACTCTTCAAACCTACATCACGTATTGGCAGCAAAGTCTCAACGCGTGGAAAAAACGGCCCCAACAGGGACACGGCAATGCCGTGTAAAATGGGTTGACTAAGAATCCGGCTGACACCAAGTTCTGACTACAAGTATTGCACATGATGCTGGTTCATGGAGAATACAATTCCAGGCGCAAGACACCTGGTCAATCATAGCACTATCTTTGCAGCTACATGAAAGACAATCTCTGCCCGGATCCCTCAGGATGCTCGAACTGGGAGGTTGGGTTGAATGTGTCAACATTGTCAACCCTGCTACAGTTGGCCGGCCAATGGGGATGTGACCTGCTGCATTTCACTGGTAGTTTTGGTGCACGTGTTTCGTTTCGCCTTGCTAAGAATGCACGTATATCCGTCAAGATGTATGCATGATTGCCGCGATTGCCTACAAAGCATCAAATCATATCCAAGCTGCGGTGCGTATTCCGCAACTGGCTAGGTAGGGGAGGGGGAAGCATTGGCAGGGCTGCTCGCAAGACAATCTCGCCAAACGTCCAGCCCCAGTTCAACAACACCCGGACCCAACAATGCACACATGTTTCGACAAACACAACACAAGGTCTTTCATTCACAGATGTGCCAACTCTGAATTGGGCAGGGTGCCTTTCCAGTTGGACTGGCGTGTTCTCAACGTTGTGGACATGAAGCCAGCTGTCACAACGCAAAACAACCCAATGTTTGAAAGGCGCCCAAAATGCAAGGACACGGCAAAAAAAGCTGTGCCAGTTTCCCAAGAATCCCCGGTGCAAATGGAACTTGGTCACCCCAGGCTTGAGCAAAACTGTTGCTAAGGAGTCTCACAGTGGGCCACTAAACTCAACAAAGATCGCAGTTTAAGGAAGCCGCTTGATTTCGGGTGGCGCGACAGGCAAGGTGCATCACTGCCAAGTTCTGCCCAGTTTCGATGGTTGCAGTGGCCAGACGGCCGTTGCATGGCAGCCAGGTGTCACACAGAAATTGGCGAAGCCGTCCACGGCATCAGCTTCCTATGTTGCCTACGTGCCTTGACAATTGAAGTCCCAATGGCAAAGTGCAAAAGCACCTAGCGGTCGAATATGCATTCCGTTTGCTATAATGTCTAATGTGCAAAAAAGACGTTCTTGAATAGGCATGTTGAAGGTCCAGGCCCGGGCACAGGCGAGTTCCATACTGCCACACCCCAAAAGGGACCTCAAGATGCGTCATATGAATGCTGAAAGCAGAAAAACCTACCTCAAAGCATCCAAGTCATTAAACCATTTTAGTACTGAAACCCATGGTGACATGGAGATTCCCCATTTCGAAAAATGCCAATACAATGCCGCAATTCCTTGGGCCAGTAGCATTTCACCGGACTGCCATCAGCTTTGAAGCAGTTCTCAAAGCCTCGAGTGTTGCCCGGCCTTGAGTTTCGAGTGCGCACACCGCAAACCTACAGATATCTTGGCGAAATTTTGCGGGGCACCCTTCGATAATGAAACCTGGCTCTGGGAGATGTTAAATCTTTATGTTCGAAACAAAGAAAAATCATCTATAGATAGGGTATTTTCCAATACGGGCTAATAGGATCAAACGGTGACCACTTTCGCGCGTCGGGATTTGCAGCTAGGCTCTTCAAAGCTCCTGGCTTCAGGTCGGCAACCAATGGCTGCTCTCAAGCAAGCTGTGCCCTGCCATTTGTTGGTGTTGAACTATAGCTGCACAGTGCATATTTTCCTACATGAATGAAAGCCGCTTGGAGCTACAGCCTGGGAAATCTTCCATCACTAAGGAGCTTGGCGGATCACAGCAACATGGTTTATACTTCGAAATGGGCCTGGAGATGGTCAGGGGATGAATGGGGGTTAATTTGGGCAAGTGCGGTTACAAAGCCACTTCTAGCCACAAGACCATTGGGATCTTAGAGGTTGTTCACAGGGTTTTTCAATCCGACAAGTTGTGTAGCTGAAATACACCGAAAATATGGCTGGTGATCTGGAAGATTGATCAATCAAGATATTTTGTCAAGGTATCCAGCTGAAACTTCCCAAATCCTTCTGAATGCCGCTCACTGTAGCAGTGAACCACCAAGACTTTTCAGGAGGGATTTTCTTGGAAGTCACTGCCCAAATATGTTTAAAAATTCAAAGCTTACGTTCATAGCCCCGCCCTGGCCTCTGAATCCATGTGATGAAACACTTTTTGCCGCAAATCATTGTGGCCGTCCTCGCTCCAAACGGCTGTGGGTTATCTCAACCTATGAATGAAGCACTTTTTGGCACCTCGGAATTGGTTGCCACATCATGCCTTCCTGGCTTCCGAAGGGAGCATTGCGCACGAAATCTGCTCATTTCAAGAATGAACACTGTGGCCTCCTGCAAATGCTTCCTGAAATCATACAACACAAAGAGATTGGGTGTCACATCATCGCGCCAATCTACGCATAGGGGAACTTGCGTGCCATACAGGGGGAGTTTGCTGCGGTTTTCAAAGGACATGCCGCGCTCGTAGATTTGTCTTTCCGTTGAATTTTCCTGCCACGCGGAGCAAAGTGTGAGGGAACATCGTGTGTTGGCACTTCTTCAAATCACAAGTGTTCCTTTAGATATAGGGTGTTCTTTTCACAACATAAAACTCTACTCCGGAGGCGATGTTCGTGCCCATAGTCATGATCGCTGCATCACTAATCAGACTTTGGTGGATGGTTTTTTGGTGCATTTTAGTATGGACTTCCAGCTGCGTTTGCTTTAAGCAGGCCTGAAGTCTACGTATATGGCGCCAATCCGAAACCACCATGTGGGTTCCGGTTTCACCCTCAAGATTTTCAGAACGCATGCCCTGTCTGTATAACTTAACTTGGCAGAATTGTTGCTGTCATTCTGGTTCATCACAGTGGTTGACAAGGCTGCAACAAGCCTATCTTATCTTTGATCCACATGTTGAGGCTGGGTCAGAAAGGCACTCTTGCCGGACTGGTCGTTTCAATTCCATTCCCCCGAAAATAGTTCCGCTCTTAGCAGTGGTAGAAAATCAGCCAAGCAAAAAACCGACTAGGGCCTAGGGCATTCTGTCTGATGACGTTGCCGGTAGATTGAAATTGCTGGCTCCCTTCAAGGTGCACGAAGATGTAAGCGCCTCCAATATCTAAGCTAAAGTATGGCAATGTTAAATTGCCAAAGTTCCCATGGTTTCAGTAAGAGAGTCGGTGCTTTTTGACTTTATGAAAAGGGTTTTGGTATGTGTCTGCGCACAAGCCAAACAGTTTTGTCATGAGGTGAACGCTTCAATTCAAAAGCAGCGTTTGGTTTCTACTTTTATTGTTAGGGGAGAAGGGGTGAGAACCGCTAGAGAGAAATGTCTTGATTAAACAGTTGTTGAGAAGTGAAAGATCCTTCCCAATATAATGGCCATGAATCACTCTCAAATCCCAGAGGCAACTCAACTTTCAGTGACAAATTGCTGTAGCAAGCAAGGAAACACAAAGAGAATCGCTGAGTTTAGCACAGTTCCGTTTGATTTTCATCCCTCCTAATTTAATTTCCTCGCTTACAGTGTGTTTTGCCATGGTTCCAACCCCTCCTGCAAGTTCCAGTTGAGACCACAAACAGGGAACGATTTCTGCCTGCCTGTCTCAGAGCTGACTGAAACAGGCGACTCCTTTTAGAAATGCATGTAAAAATGCTGAGACAACAGCCACATCTGCTGCGGATGACTCTGAACCCTGTTGGACCGCAACGCTGTGCAGGACTTGGTGCTTTTCTTGGCCTTAACTGGCAGGAGAAATAAGGTCTAGCACACATTCCTTTGGGCAAGTCAAACCACTTGTTCTTAGGCACCTACCACTTCAATGTATCCTTTCGCATATACCCACTCACATGGGTCATGGCTCGTTTTCCCCGACATGTTAAGGAATTTTGATGGTCCAGCTGGTTGTACCTGGAGCTTTTCAACCTGCCAGACTCCATGCAGCACAACTCCTGGTTGCGCCATGCCCTTTGAGCAAATGAAGTAATGCCAGTGACTTCTGCAAACGGTGTGCTGAAAGAAATGGCTGGAACTGTGTGCCCACATTTTTTCCCACACTGGCTGAATTCGGACCTATGCCTCAGGTGATCAGGGTTGCCTGCTGGCATTTCAAAAGCCAATTCAACTGGCTGCGGATTCAAGCTCAAAGTTCCGATGCTCAAACCTGTCCGCATAGGACCGTTTCAAACTCGAGCGCCTTCCATAGGTTCCACTGGCCGTTGTCTGGAACTCAGTTTTTTAGTGTCAAAAAGTTTTGGTTGTTCCACCCATTTCCGATCATAGTCTGTGCGCAGAACAAGCTGTCAATTCAGCGGCTTTCGTGGCAAGGCATTGGTTTGGCGATGGTTGGAAATTCTTGGTAAAAAGGAAGGTCAAACTTTGAGGGGTCATAGATCCTGCCGAATGGCCAGCAATAAAACACATGTCCGTAATTCTGAAACACAGCAGACCTTGCTCAAGACAAGACGGCTATGCCGGCTCAGCCTGCATGTGTGAAAACCCAACTCCCGGTTGCGGAGGGTCACTCTTTCACATGTTAGTCATTTTGTCTTTTCTCGGGGCGCATGGAGCCTATAGTATGGGGTCTTCGCCAAGCGCAGGCCAAGCCTTAGTACCTTCTTGCCACTAACTTCCAATTAGGCGTGCCGTAGACTTGTAGGGTTGCGACTGCTTGCAGGTGGGGCTTGGCAAACTCCTGATGCCCTCAAAAATTTCCTCAAGATCCGGCGCGAACTTGGGCCTGGGGGGAGAGCCAAACATTTGCGCAGGTCAACCCACCTATAGCAAGAGATGTGCCGTTTGATGCCTTTATTGACACCAATATGTCGGTGCCTTTGCCAAATTGTGTTGGTCCTTTGACGTCCAAGATAATATTCTTTCAACGGTTGCACATGGAACTTTTTCCAAGCTGCCAGGCTCGCTCCAACCGCGAAGAGCGGCACTTTGCATGACCCCTTGATCGAAAGAAGGACTGCTGCCAGTGAATGGCATCTCTTGTCACTGAATGGCATCTCTTGTCACTGCTGCACAAAGGCCTCGGGTGTCCTGAACATGGCTTATAATGTCACACGAGCAATCTAGGAAACTCAAGGCTCGCGAAAAAGACATCAACAGCGTGGGAAAGGTCCCATGGCTTACCACGCAGTTGCACAGAATTGGTGTGGGGCAAATTTGGGAGGTATCGCTGAAAGGAAAATAATGTATATGCGCAGGTATGACATAGCTTGCAAAGGGGATATCGCTATTTGGGAAGGTTCCATCGCTTACCTCATGTGAGTACAATTCTTGAAGTCCGATGTTTGCTCCTTAGATGCTTTCTATTGCCGAAGTTTTTGCAGTGGCTCCCATGCCCCTGTTGGTCCAAACTACAGACCTGCATGGTAGGCTTGATTTGCTGTGACGTTGTGACTCATCTTGTCTATTTGACCTTCCAAAACTTTTTTGATGTCGGAAGGCATACACTGAAAAATATGACCATGTGAAAAGGCCATGGAAGGTCAGTGAGAATATGTTGAAAAGGCGGTCAAAAACCAGGGTCCTGCTGCAGGAGTCAAAAGCATTTTCTGTAACATATTTTTTCATGGTTGCTTTCGTTACATATAGTTGGTGTGGGCCTACAGGTAATCAAATGGTGAATGTATTTGATACTTTTGAGAAAGTTGCACCTTTGCATGCTGTAATCCAAACCGCCTTGTGCACAACTCATGTAGTCAACTCACTGATCGTTTGATGATTGTGATTCTTGCAGGGAGAACTGCCACAGAGTAACCTCTTGGTCAAAAGATGTTGACACTTTGAGAAGCCAAAGGTCCTCCCAAATTGCCAAGAATTTCCAGAAAGCGCAAGTTTGAGACAAAAACACCTTTTTTCAGGACAAAACGGGCTTTTTGAAGTTGGCCCTCCGGATGCGAGGCTGCAGCTTCCATCTTTGGCCAATCACTTGGGGCACTGCCTGGGAGCCAAGGTCAGCTAGGATTTGGGCCTACATGATGGCCTCACGAAACAAACGCTAAGAGATCCAGAAGAGCTTCACTTGGTGATGTCAAGTGGCCTGTTATACCTTCAAAAACCATGTTTTTTTTGCTTCAACATCTTGGCATCTAAGAAAACAAAGTCGATGTGCTTGGCTGTGCTCTCAGCCGCGACAGCACTTCAAAGATGGCCGGGATCACTTTGGACCCATGGCCCTTTCGAAGTTCAAGGCCTGTTCTACTTGTCTGAAACTGATCAGTGGGATGGCGCCAGCGAACAACGGCATCGCTGCACGTGCCAGGTCAAATCACCTTAGGCCGGCCATCGTGGGTTTTCCATAGCAAAACCGTCAACCCACTGATGATGAAAGAACGGCCACAGGCACATGTAAGTGGGCACACGGGTAACAATACAATTCTTGGTGTGGATTGGAAGTGGCGTATCCGGTATCCGATCCAAACTAGAGGGTTCAATACCCAAGAACCAATGGTCAACAACTGTTATCTCCTGGCTCTCTAGAAACGAGCCGCGCGCAAATACATAGCTGTTTGGCACATCTCAATACAAGCCTTTGGCACCAGCAGCGACTTAAAAACGGCACCAGCAAAGGGAAGGAAGTAATCATGAAGGATGATACCAGAATGGGTCGAAACTCTTCAACCCGCCCCTGCATCCAGAGCAAACTGAATAGAATAGCCATGCTGGGGATGTTCTTGTCCCAAGGTGAACTTATTGAAATCGTTGCCAAGTGAATTCAACTGAGTTTGAAACCAAGGCAAAAAAACATTCTTCCTGATCACTAAACCAACAGTTTTGGGTCGGATTTCTTGAATAAAGGTGTGTATACGTAATGATGTCAAATCATATTTAGCCAGAATCTTGGTGGGGTATGCTGCCTCACAAATGTATGCTACTTGGCCAATTGGGCGCCCTACAAAATACATATCCAGCAAATCCATGTGATCTGCAACTCATCTGGAGAATTTCTAACAATGTTGGACCTGAAAAGTTCAGCCACTTGTTATTGTCCCTTATTAGAAATCATCCAATTTATGTTTCTACGGCAAAAACCAGACTGTTTTGCGTTTTACTGTCTAAAAAGGGGAGGCCGGGAGACAGGAGTAAAGAGAGACAAAGAGACTGAGACAAACAGAAAAAATGAACACAAGGAAAAATAAGGTTTTCCATTCATGGCTGCAATCCTAATTCCAAGCCTGCTTTGGCAAACACCTGACGCATCGACACAAGGCAGCAAAGGTACTGTTCACCAGATCCTCCGCCAGCAGCACCGTGGGGTTCACATTGGATCCACCAATCCAAGTTCTGGTGTCATCACGCTGAGTGCCACCTGATACCCCATGCGTAGCGCCAGCATGCGGCACAACAGGGAGGCACCTGAGATGTTGAGCATTGCGCACAACAAATGGCAGTTGGGTTTGGGTTCGGGCCCTAGTTCACAAACGCTTAGGCTTGAATGCTCTAGTCCTTCCCCGTGCTGATTGGCAAATTTTGAACAAGGCGGATCAGGACTTTTGCCTCTGAAAACTGGATGATTTAAAATCAGAAATTGCCAGAGCAATGAAATATAATCCCGAGCCATTGCCATCTGTATGGAGGGGTTCATCTAACACCACCCAAGGATATGAGGTTCGATTGGGACTCTTAGATTGGAGATACATGGAACCACCAAAAACTTGGTATCGACACTGAAAATGAGATGATCATCCCAACTGCTCCATAGCCCCCTAGACCCTCAACATCAACATCCTGATGATGAAAACGGCATGGGAATTTAGCCTCAACAAATTCAGTCGACCCACCTTCATCAGCACTTTGAGGGACGTGGTATGATGTGATGGGTACCTGTTATTGGCCTACCTCAGGAATGGGTAGTCAGAGGTGATTTATGATGGTGGGCACGATGATGACCATCCAACTTGACCCACTCCAGCTCCAGATACTGGTGGGCAACAGCATGGCTTCCTGGCTTTGAGCTGGTAAAAAGTCAAGCAACTGCCAACACTTGTTCAGGTGTGCACATGTTCCAGAGCCCGGATAACCATCATGCCTCCAAAACGGACACTGTTCCCCGAGCAAGAAACACGATAAATGGTGGTATGACCTGACTTTCATAGTTGACCCCAGAAGTGACCGTATCGCATATACTGACACAAGATGTTGCAACAGTGGGGGTATCTCACTTTCTCGCAATTCAAACGATCAAATCACCCCAAGAGGAAAACAGACTCCCAGACCTGGTGATATCCGATTCTATATTTTAAAATTATATATTAATATATATATTATATATACACTAGTGTAATGGGTTCATGCACGCGTCTACTACAAGTCGTTATGCAAATCGAATGTTTAATACTTAAAACATAATCTCGGGCACCAAATAATTCATCAACACTCCTCGATCTTGCAAATGTGTGGCCGATGAGGAAGTTGTGCAGCATTTCATTTTCTGTCCATACCATCTAGTCTACACACTGTTGACACAAACAAACATTTGAACCTATAAACATGTTGGTGATTGTAAACACGTGTAGCCAGATCGGCATGGGTCACAGGGAAACACATGTGTCGGAATTTCCGACTATAGGGAAACGAGCAAACTCCCCGATTCGCCCACAACTCTTTTGCACTGTCGATTATAAAAGATTTCAATATTTTCACGGGATATCGGAAACACGTATATGGAATAGAATTTATTATATCATGCAAAATATTCATTTACATCAAATGACCACCCTGTGCAATTTGATTTGGAAAGGAATCCAAAAGAATGTCTATGAACATTGATTCCTGCCCAATGAAATGCATATCGAAAGGTTTGGGTTTTTAGGATAAGGTTCTAGGTGGTTGTACGGTTTCAGGATGGTTTTAGGGCCTATAGCTTATAGTTTACAGGTTTAACTATCATATGATGCAATGACGATGTTATCAAATGAACGCACAGCTCCCTCGGCTGCGCATTCCTCCCAGATAACTACTAGCTAACATATCTAACGTGATCACGGTCTCTACCTCCTCCCACAAAAAAAAGGGCAAAAGACCCCAAACTGTGTGGGGGAGGTAAAAAGAATTATAATTAAAATGTTGATGACGATGTTGCTGTTGTTGAAGCTGTTGATGATGTTGATGATAATGATGATGTTGTTGATGATGGTGATGGTGGTGATGATGATGATGATGGCGATGATGATGATGATGATGGTGATGATGATGAGAATGGTAATGATAATGACAGTGATGATGATGATGATGATGATGAAACTGATAATGATAATGACAGTGATGACGATGATGATGATGATGGTGGTGGTGATGGTGATGATGAAGATTGAATGATGAATGATGAATGGTGGATGATGAATGATGATTGATGAATGATGAATGATTGTGATGAATCATGATGATGATGGTGATGATGACGATGATGATGACGATGATGATGGTGATGATGATGATGATGATAATGATGATGAAAGATGAATGAAGAATGATGAATGATGAATGATGAATGATGATGACGATGACGATGACGATGGCGATGATGAAATTTACACATGTCCATGTCACAAGAAGCATTTTGCGCGAGGCGGAGCAGTCGACACGCACATGGAATTGTCACAAGAGGATTTTTTTGCGCAGAAATTTGCGGTTAAAATGCCAAACGCGTATCCAGGGGCCACCATTTTGTGCGAGCCTGCGCAATCGAAACGCATGGACATGTCACAAGAAGCATTCTGTGCAGAAGTTACAGGGGAAAATGCTAGCTGCTAAACGCGTTTTCCGGGGCCAGCATTTTGTGCGAGCCTGCGCAGTCGACATGCACATGGGCATGTCGCAAGAGGCATTTTGCGCAGAAATTTAGAAGTAAAATGCCGTACGCATATCCCGGGGCCACCATTTTGCGCGAGCCTGCGCAATCAAAATGCACATGGACATGTCACAAGAGGCATTTGTGCAGAAATTTACAGGGAAAATGCCACACGCTCACCCCGGGGCCAACATTTTGTGCCAGCTTGCGCAGTCGACATGCACATGGACATGTCACAAGAGGCATTTTGTGCAGAAATAAACAGGGAAAATTCCGAACGCGTATCCCGGGGCCAGCATTTTGTGCGAGCCTGCACAGTCGACATGTACATGGACATGTCACAAGAGGCATCTTGTGCAGAAATTTACAGGGAAAATGCGGTACGCGTATTTTGGGGCCAGCATTTTGTGCGAGCCTGCGCAGTCGACATGCACATGGACATGTCACAAGAGGCATTGTGTGGAAATTTACACGGAAAATGCCAATTGCTTCCGATACCACCTCAATTGAACACCGGCCCTTAACTGTTACCGTAAGAACCCGTCAGTGTGGCCACACTGTTTGGGGAAAAACACTGTTTCGTCGCCCTCGTTCATGAGCTGACAGCCAGCGTCGGCAGGTTGCCGTCCTTCTCAAAAGAAGACATGACTCCTGAGCCAGGGACTACGACTGCTGCGTTCTGCATGGTGAAAACCCACAATTTTGGTCATAGGAAGATATTACAGCATGCCACTGCTCAAACTCATGGTCCCTATCAAAATACGATTGTTTTCCAGCCATTTGCAAATTACTATACCATCCGAACCAAAAGTCTACAATTTTGCAATGCTTCCATGAACAAATGATCTTTTGACCATATTTCATAAAAAGGTCGTCTTTTTGCCAAAAGTTCATCTTTTATTGAAAATTGCTGAAAACCCCATGTGTCCATGGTTTTGGACGGGATCCTAAAAGGTATACCTGGATAGTTTTGATATTTATCCTGATGCATTCTTATTTTTATTTTCCATGCCATGTTGTATCTGTATATTATGTGTTCTCATCTTTAAATAGTCCCATCCAGGATGTCCACAACATTACAGTATATGGATGTATCTGGTGCCAAGAACGAGGAAACAGCCCCAGCGATCAGTCATTACAAGTTTCATCGTGTTCATGGTGCCCAAATACCCAAATAGCTGTAATTTCTGGGACCCGCAGAAATCCCGTACTAATCCGTAGAAAACCCATAGAATCCTGTAGTGCAATTCGAAATGATCGTTTTTTCCACACATGTTGGACAAAGTTCAGCTTTTGCAAACGGGTAGAAACCCGTATTTTAGCCCTGGAAACCCGTAAAACCCATCCGAAAAACATAGTTTTTTTGATAGTTTTTGGGGGTCCTGGCATTATGTGTGCCCGTATATTTTTAGGCCTTCTTAGCATGTTTGATAGCTCCAAATTCGATGGTTGCAATTGATGAAACATTTCTGACAATGTGAAGGTAAAACAAAGAAGTGGATTGTCTCCTGTCAAACTGCCATACTGTCTCATCCAGGATGTTCACAGCATTTTCATGGTATGTTGATGGTATATGTGGCACAGTCTTGGAAATAGCTGATTTCCAAAAGTTCGACTTTTCGGGAAAAAACAGTGTTTTTCCATTTTTTCATAGGCGTTTACGATTTCAAGGGTTTTTGGATCCCATGGTACTGTATATGCATCACACTTGTGCTTTTTCGCTCACAGTCTCATTAGGCTGCGGCATTTGGGAGGGCAAGGCTGGCTTTAAAGTTCAAAACCACGCCTGAAACGAATTACAGGTGTCTCACCACTCCCAAGTCTATATATGTCTGCGATTTTAACATGCACTATTCATTAAAATTATAATGATACATCTATCCATAGCCTATATAGATAGATAGATAGATAGATAGATGGATAGATAGATAGATAGATATAGATAGATCGATAGATCGATAGATCGATAGATCGATAGATCGAAAGATCGATAGATCGATAGACAGATAGATAGATAGATAGATAAATAGATAGATAGATAGATAGATAGACAGATAGACAGATGAAAGAGAGAGAGGGAAAGAGATAGATAGATAGATAGATAGATAGATAGATAGATAGATATAGATAGATATAGATAGATATAGATAGATATAGATAGATCGATAGATCAATAGATCGATAGATAGATAGATCGATAGATCGATAGATCGATAGATCGATAGATCGATAGATCGATAGATCGATCGATCGATAGATAGATAGATAGAGATATAGATAGATAGATAGATAAATAGATAGATAGATAGATAGCACGTACCTCTCAAAATGTTGGTGTTGCAAAGCAATCATCTGCTGGGCTGTTCCTCTGAAATCTCGCCTTCTTCGGAACCCATCAAAGTTCAAGGAGTGCCTCCCGTGGCGGGTGGAAAGACTGGTGGCTGCAGGTGGCTTCCGTCATCGGAAAGAAACATTTCGAGGTTTCCAAAGTCATGGAGCTAATTCCAAAAAATCCAAAATTAGACATGTTCGTGTTGAAACCCATGTGGTCTTGGAGAACCCCTATTTTAGGAAACAAGTAGAATGTCGGCATTATACCTATACAGTAAATTACTGCAGCAAGGAAAAATGCAGCGAAAAACGCGCATCTCCTTCCGCTGCTTGGTTGATATAGCAGTTCCCACACTCCCATCCCATCGCGGCCTCGAGGCAGGGCAGAACTCAGGCGTAAACATGTTGAGGTTTCTTGTGTTCTTGTCCCCCAAAGAAGGTATACGTATATGTGAGGCAAGAAAAACGTCAATATCATCAAGGCAAGGGGCAAATGATGGCAGCCTAAAAATGACATGAATCGTATGGAATGGAGCTATAACATTAATAAGCATGGCGCGGGGAATACCAAACATTGAGGACTTCCGGGGCATAGCGCCTGTGATGCTGTATTGTCGCAAAAGCAACTGGGGTGTGGCTCACCAATTTTGACATGTTCTGAAGCTTGAACCTTGTATTATCTTGTATTTGGTTTGAGACTGAAAAAGGTGCTACCAGCAACGTTACTTCACTGTTCTAGTTCTCAAATACCCTTTGTCATGGGACAATGTCCCACGCCACTTTCCCACCAGCAACGCCAATCTGCTTGGAAATTTGGACAACATCGCTGCACATCTTTCGCCGTTTTTTCCTTCGCAGATGGGTGTGGGTGTAGGCATCACAATGCCTGCCGTGGCGCAAACGAA
>Ga0126342_10013574_pt1 | contig 14410 bp, 10 predicted proteins | sample Cyp1metagenome_FD_92528 | JGI IMG/M metagenome (GOLD analysis project Ga0126342, IMG submission 92528) | Coral microbial communities from Lord Howe Island, Old Settlement Bay, Australia - Cyphastrea 1 metagenome | ecosystem: Host-associated > Invertebrates > Cnidaria > Coral ...
GATATGCCAGATAGAATGTCAAATAGAATGTCAGAAGATATGTCAGATAGAATGCCAGAAGATTTGTCAGTAAGAAAATGTATAAATGTCATGGTGGGGATCACACGAAGTAAAGTAATTTTTTTTTGGGTGGGGAGGGCTTTGTATATGATTGTATATGTAACATGTAATTATCTAGTTAGAACATGTTAAAACACCATTTACGTTGGATGATTCTTGGTCTAAGACGCCCCAGACTTATTGTTTGTCGCCTCGGCGTTTGTTTTTGCGGTGGGCTGAGGAACTGATTCTGCTGAGTGAGAAGCCCAGTGGGATGACCCGGGATGACGGTGGCCCTGGGTCCATGGCTAATGGTACCCGGTACCCTTTATTATTCAACTGGTTGGTGGTGACTGGAACCATGGAATTTTGAATGACTTTCCATTCAGTTGGGAATGGAAAATCATCCCAACTGACTAACTCCATGATTTTTCAGAGGAGTAGGTATACCATCAACCAGTCAACCAGTCAACCAGTCAACCAGTCAACCAATCTCTATTATTCCCGCTTTGGATTGCATTCTCAGAGATTGGTTAGTAGAGGGTACCAACAAAAATTAACGAGGCATTGCAACGGCCACTGCGTGAATTTGAGGTTCCAAACTGGCCCTTCTATTCTCTGGGTGTCCCAACATTTGGGGTGTCATCAATAGGGGGTGTCTCAGCCTTTAGCCAACCCTAATAAAACCCGGGTCAATTCATAATGGGACTCCCTAAAAGTCACAGCGACTACCATTCCTATATATATATATATATTTTTGGGTACCCATCATATCGATCATGAATGATCAGGACTTCAAATAAATCAGTTGCATCCCTTTAAAACTAGAGAGCCAAATATATGTGGTACCCTTCAACTATCATTTTGGTGGCTTTTGTGATGGTGTTTGGCTTTGTTTTGTCGGAAACGGCCTTTTTTCAAACGCCACGGCGTCAGTCACCGCACCTGGGCCATGTTCGTCATGGACAGCGTGATGGCGCCGTTGCGGCAGGCGGGGGAACTTATGGTTGAAACCTATTTGCCACGTTTGATGACCGGGAAAACCATGCTTTAATTGTAAGCCGTTGGGACTGGGACCCCTAGATTTTGGTGATTTTGGTGATAGTGTTCAAATAGAATTTTATTGTGAAATAGTCAGCAGGGCTACAAGGAACCAACAAAAATTTATCTGAATGGTGTTTCTTGCCACTAGGAACAGCATTTTCCAGACTAACCCATTCTCGTTTCAAATGTGGTGTACGGGTGCTGGCCTGAGCATTCTGCAGCCAATCCGACTCTACCACCACTTGATGTCACTGGGGTTTGCACCTCCAGTGGTAGTCAGGGTAGGCTCACATAGCCCAAAAGAACATCAGTTTTGAATAGTTTTGAGTTTATATATCTTTTCCATTCAGAATGGCTACCGTTTTAAAAGCCACATGAATCCTACAATCAGCTGAAGGCCATGACACTTTCACATGTTCGATCCATCCCCTTGGTTACGGGGGAGTGCCTTGAACAGCTACAGCTACTGTGGCGCACTGATGCCATGGCGGCCACGATCCGGGGGGCCTGCGAGGGGGACCGTAAAAAACTGCTGGAAATCGAGGAGGAATGTTTCATTGAGGCATGGACTGGGACTGTTTCCAAAGCGAGTTCTTTTGGATTGCATTGGGTTGCGGATTTTTTTGGATTGCATTGGATTGCCGAAATTAAAAAACGATGAAAAACGCGCGGATATATATATATATATATATGTATATGTATATATAGTTTATTGGTTTACTGACGTTTCATGCAATCGGCCCTCACTTCGGATGGGTCAGGTCACCCCATCGGAATTATAACATAGGGTATGTCAATATATGGCCCCCAAAGAAGCATGGTTTCGCTCAAGACTCTTTCCAGCAGAGAGGCAAGTGGTGTGAGAATTGCACAACCTTTACCAGCCCAATTCCATCCGATTCCATCATTTTTTCCCAGCCAGATGGCCTTTGTTGTGGGTAGATTCCCCAGGATGAGCATGCCATCGGGGACCGCTTGGACGATGCTCAGAAGACCCAGCCGAAGAAGCAGCGTCGACCTGGGCCTTTGTTTGTGCCAAGCTTCGTGGATGTTGTGACTGCCACCTGGCGAAGCTGACCGTTTTGCACAGGGACTTTGGTTGGGAGGATTTTTTTTGGTTAGCTGGAAACAATCTATCTATCTATCTATCTATCTATCTATCTATATAGAGATGTAGGTAGGTAGACACTTTCTCAATGAAGTCCAGGGGTCCCAGGGGTCCAAGGTTACTGTGGAGGGTGACTCGCATGTGGCCGGTTACTGTGCCTGGTGCTGCGAGCCAACGGGTGGGGCTGAGACGTGCATTCACATCATGAATCTGGCCGTGGCCCAACAATTCAGGAGCTGAAGGGATGGATTGGGAGGATCCCACTGAAGTAGTTGGACGTGGTTGTAGAAGGTGGACCCCAGTCATGTTTGCTAGGTTTTATTTATATAAACCCAATGTTAATAGTAATAAAAAAAATAAATAATACTAATAATAATAATAATGATATATATATATATAAATAATTGATATAGTATACCGATTAGTGTCATTGACCTCTGTGGTGATATTTTTTCAAAAATTATTGAGTATCTTCTGAATGGGGGGGGGTGGGCCTCTATTGTGAGAAGTTTTTTCTCAGATCCATTTTTTTCAGGAGGAGCTTTACCCACCTTTATACACCTTTTTTTGGGTAAAGCTGGTCCATTTACTTTAGAAAACCATACCCATCTTAAAGCCTTGAAAATACAAGGTTTCCCAAATATTAGATGCCTTATTAAACCTTTATTAAAAACAGCACCCAAACAATTTTTCAAGGGGGTATCCCATGAGTGACCCAGATCCTCAATAATGTAATTGTTTGGATGGCACCCTATTGTGCACAAAAACTTTTGGGGTGAAAAACACAACACAAAACCTTTTATCCACCTTTCTTTGGGTAAAGCTGGTCCATTTACTTTAGAAAGCCATATCCATGTTAAAGCCTTGAAAATACAAGGTTTCCCAAATAATTAGATGCCTTATTAAGCCCTTATTAAAAACAGCACCCAAACAATTTTTCAAGGGGGTACCCCATGAGTGACCCAGATCCTCAACAATATAATTGTTTGGATGGCACCCTATTGTGCACAAAAACTTTTGGGGCAATTTGTTTTAAGATTTAAAAGGAAAATCAATTGAAAGTAGATTCAAATGAATTGAAAGTAATTTGATTTCAATTATTTTCAATTGAAATCCTTTCTTATCAATAGATTTCTTTTTAGGTTTAAAAAGAAAAGCAATTGAACGTAGATTGATTTCAATTGAAAGCCTTTCTTCTCAACATATTTTTTTGAGGTTTAAAAGGAAAATCAATTGGAAGTAGATTGATTTCAATTGAAAACCTTACTTAAGTTGATCATCCTAAATTCCCCAGACCTGGTTCAGCATGGTTCCCAAGAAAATGCCGAGTTATTGAGTAGACCAAAATTGTTGGGGGGGGCCCTACACAAATCATTAGCCAACATTACAGTATAAACGGTGAACCAAGGCTGGTCATGTTCCCTTACCCTGCCGAGGAGATTGGGCCTCGCCAAGGCCCTGTTGCAACACGTGGAATCACGCGCCTTGGAGAAGTTCCCGTGCAGCCTGCATGTGCGCCTGCTGGTGCGTGAAGACAATCTGCCAGCAAATCAGATGTATGTCACTTGGAGGTGCTATGTTTCTCCGGTAAACACAGAAAAACATATAAAACAAATTGCCATTTAGTTCGTTGATTTAGCCATAAATGATAAAAATGGCGATTTTCCTAGTTATGTCAGTTTGCCAAGAAGTTATGGAATGGGCCAAGTAGATACCCCACGACAAGTAACATGGAGCGTTTTTGTATGCTGTTGTTGTTGAAATATTGCGAAATCCGCAAGGCTTTTGTTGGCCCCAGCAGAATGCCGAGGCTTCGCTTGGCTTTCAAGAGATTGACCGACTCTCGGGCGGCCTGTGCCATATCCCGTTTTTTTGCTCTATGCTATGTTTGCCAACATGTGGATAGATTTTGGTCGGTTTTTTTTGGGTAAACTGTTGCTTCCCTACATGCAGCATGCGCACATCTTGTTTTCAGATTGGTTTCCTCAGGAAACTGAGGGGAGAGGATCCCATCATATGGTTGTCGCGCTTAAGGTTACCTGTTTGTGGGTCATGGCCAACTGGAAATCCGGACAATCATGTTACATATGTTACAATTCCACCATTCAAATCCTGATATGTCCTGATCATTCCTGTTCCATTGTCTAGTTTTTGCATGATTTACCCCAGAAAATCCAATATCCCATGAATGTCCAAAGAATATCCCATGGGGACCTGCACCATGTGCCATGTGCCCCTTCCCCAGGAATCCCCGAGTACTATGGCTCTGTCCCCGCCTTGGAGTTACAACGTCCTTTGGAGACGGCCACGCGTGTACCACGCGGCCGGCAGAGACGAGGATAGCGGCGCCGTGACTCGAAGCAGTTGCTGTTTTCAGGTCAACTACTAGTTGATGATGATGAAACCAAATTGTATATATATATATATGTATGTGTGTGTATGTGTGTAAATACATGTCTAAATTAATTATATATATGGATATAATTATATATATAGATATAATTATATATATATATATAGATATTTTTTTTAAAAAAAAGTGTCAATAGATGCATATATACCATATATATATATGTATACCATATGTGTACATATGAGGGGATGATTTATTGTGTGCTTGTTTGTTTGTTTGTTTGTTTGCTTGCTTGCCTGCTTTGCTTTGCTTTGCCTTACCTTGCCTTGTTTTGCTTTGCTTTGCTTTGCTTTGCTTGCTTGCTTGCTTGCTTGCTTTTTTTTTGTTTCTCCATTCGTGAGGTCCACACATGCATTATCATGTATGTATACACAATATCTATAATTACATACACATATCTGTACATATCTGTACATATCTGTACATATCTGTACATATCTGTACATATCTGTACATATCTGTACATATCTGTGTTATCTACACATACATGGTTTTTTCACTGTACTTTTTACCGTATCTAGTTTAAGGTAGTTGACATGCATTGGCGTATTGTTAGATTCAGATACAGAGGGTTGTATATTTAAGGGCGATGGGTTCATGGTTTAAACATGATGGAAACAGAAGCAAACACATGTTTTGGATGCTGGTGCGTGAAGCTTTACTTCATGTGTTTTCTCCATAATTTGGGTTTGTTTGTGCATAGCGTTGTGCAGTTTATTTTGACCAGAGGACCAGTTTCATTTGGTTGCTGGGTGCGGTTTGTTTTTTTTGGCAAATGTCCATCCATGTGACGATGATACCCACTGATTTAAATCATACGATGGAATCATTAATCATCATGTTCATTGCTCTAGTCTTCCACTAATTTTGATATAAATATACTGTAAATATAAATATGTACATAAATACAAATATACAGTACATGATCTGAAACATTTGAGGAGGCCCCACAACATCCTTCAACATCGCCAAAACCTGGCGGTGGCCTCAGGTACATCCCGACAGCTGACGTGTGTCCGCAGTGCTTAGATGCGGGATGAGGTCAAGGACTTCATAGCGGATACTCAAATGGAGTCCACCGATCTTCGCGCAGAAATGATGGCAACGTCTGGGTGTTGGAGGTGCCGTAGGTGGGACGCCAAATCAAGTCGTGACTTGCGAAAAAGTGGTGCGATGCTCAAGGCCATCAGTGGGGAGTGGTAGGGATCAGTATTCAAGCCCAGGTTCATATTGATTTCCAGAATCTGTTCAATTTGCAGGAACATTTGCAGGAAACCAAGCTGGTAAATGCACAGTTTCCTGATGTTTCCTGTAGATGCTTGCTCAAAATAACCCAGTCGCAAGTGCAAGATATTGCAAGTCAATGTTGAGACGCTCAATGAGTTTTAATGACCTAATTTTCTCAATTCCAGTACCCTCTGGTAATTTAACGTAGCTATTGAAAATGACCATAGAAATAGTGGATTTTCCCATGAAAAATGGTGATTTTCCATAGCTATTTTGACATAACCAGAGGGTATTTATGTCCGTTGTTTGGTTTCGTTTTAAGCCTTCTCGGATCCAACATTTCTCCCCACATATTCCCAAGAGATTTTCAACCTACTTCCTAGTCTAAGTGCATCCCAATGCAACATCTTCCGAGTATCTTCCAATTTTTTCCCATACTTTCCTCGGTATTTGCAATATTTCCCGGAATCCCACTTGCTCGTATTTATTTGTTCCCATGATTTCAAGGATATCTCTACTTGCAACCACCCCTTTTTCCTACGGTTTTTGCAGGCCTCAGTGCTGGAAACACCCAAGGATCACTTGCCTTGCTTTTGGAGCAAGGAGCGCTGGTTTTCTGGATGTTTTTTGTGTGCGTGAAGCTACGCTTTGGTAATCTACCATAGTGACACAGTGAACATGGCCTGTGCCAAACAACATGTCAGACAGAATGCCAGATAGATTGTCAGTTGGTGAGGGTCACTCGAAGAAAATAATTCTATGGCTATGTCTACGATTACCAGATGGCATGTTCAACTTTTAACTGCCTATGCATCAACGTTAAGATTTGGGCCTCAGATCCCCACAAGTCTTCACTACTATGTCGTTGCTAACCGGGATTTATACATACATGATTTTGCTTACCTTGATGCATATGTAACTGTGTATGTTTGTGGGTACCTATATTGATGTATTTTGATTTGCTATTTGGGCAGTTAGGTTGATGGATAGGTAGCTAGACACCTGGAGAGATGAAGAAAAATGTATTTGGATAAAATGGAAAGACGTTTATATAGATAGATACAAAAAAAGATAAAAAAATAGATGATAGAAAGGTACATAGATAGGTAGATAGGTAGATACGTAGATAGGAAAGAATGGATCTAATGGGATAGATGGGACAGATGGATAGAGAGGATAGATAGGACAGATAGTATAGATAGGATCGATAGGATAGATATGGTACATTGGATAGATAGAATAGCATGGCATCGCAGGGCAAAGTATAGCACAGCATGGCATAGTATCGTATCGATAGTTTCGATACTATAGATAGTGTGGGTAGGTAGGTAGATAGATTAGATAGATAATATCATAGGTTGGATAGATAGAACGATAGATAGCATGGCATAGTATAGTTAGATAGCGTAGATATTTTTAGATAGTGTAGACAGATAGATCAATGGATAAGATAAGACTAGATTAGAGTAGAGTAGAATAGATTAGATTAGGAAAATATCAGATTGAATCCCGCAGACAGACAGACATAGATAGATATCTAGATAGCTAGATAGCTAGATAGCTAGATAGATAAGCAAGGGAAGAAATCGTTAGATAGACCAGACGGACGGACGGACCGACGGACGGACTTATGAATTAGATTTGGTTAGGTTAGATTTGATAGAAAGATAGACAGATACCCAGAAAAATGCAATACATACATATAGATATACGTATATACGTATATATATATATATAGAAACACACACGTTTTACCAGATGTTATTTCCTTGAGGTCCTTAGAAGCCTTAGAACGGCGCCGCAGGATATCAGTGGAAGTCCATTCAGTCCAGAGTTGGATGTCAACGAGATCTTGCCCGAGATCACGAGAGAGCAGCACAAGTCCTTGAAAAGCGTCAGGCGCAGCGGCAGAATGCGCGGCCGCTGCGCGGAATGTGCACGGCCCAGTATCCCCCCAGGTTTAGCCATGGAAAACCAGTTGGAATGGCGCTGTCACATGGGTGTACATAGTTTTTGTTGTTTTTCTTTCACCTCATGGCCCATTATGTTGTGGGGCTGGGCAAACATTATAATGTTCATGCAATCTGCGACATAAAGTCCGGCATCTACGATAGTATGTCCGTGCAAGCGGTGCATTTGTATGTAGAAATGTATATTGTTGCATTGATTTTTGCCAATGCACCAGCTGGCATGTGCGGACATGTCACCGCAGTGCCTTTGCGACAGGAAAGGGCCGATTACCTCAAAGCAGCAGCCTCAGTGCTGTGCAAAGGCCCAGGCATGATTTAAGTGCTCGGTGACAAAGGGACCCGCACGTGTTTGGATGTGTTTGGATATCTATATGTATACACACAATATCATATAATATATATATATATATACACATATACATATATACAGATATTCATGTGTACCCATTTTATTTGTTTTGTAGTGGTCCAGTTTGTTTCAGCATGCACCGTGCAGTCTCAACGGAAACTTTGGACCGCTCCTGTCGCATGCTTGGCTGCCAAGGTCTGAAATGGACGACCAGGATGGGTTTGGGACATGGGCTGTCCACCGTTGCCTTTTTTGTTGATCAACATGGATTCAACCGACCTGACCAACCCACACAAGATGACATGGCCATACATGGCCAACATTCCTATAATAGGAGAGCTAGATGATTAATCACCAATTTGAACAAGAGTTGATTCATCATCCATCATTTGGGGTCACTTTTTTGGGGGTTTGGTTGAATACCTTTAACACAACTCGATCAACATGCTCCATTTTTTTGATATTTGTTTGGACCTCGCAAAGGCACAGTCACAGCCAGCGTGAGGAATCTTCTACGAACCGACACTTGAAGGAGTTGAACAGCTCACAGAGGGAGGTTCCGACCTCGAAGTCACAGCGATGGTTCCTCCGTCGGATCGGTTTGGTGGAAGACATGTGATCCTACTTGAATCAACGACTCACTCGACTCACAACTACTTCCCTGGAAGGAGTTCAACTTAAAGATTGGTGAACGTATGATCTTCAGACCCATATTTTTGTCTCAGAACTCATGACAGTCTTGGCCCTGCCTAGGCCTGCAAGGAAGCCTTGATATTGGACTCTGGCGCGGGGCACCCTGGGTTCCTCAAACTGTTTGAGTGCAAGGTGTCATCCCATCTGGAGCTATAGATATGATTATGTAATATATTGTAATATTATAATTATGTTATGTATATACACACATGCATGGGAAAATATGCATACATATGTCTCCAGCCGTGCATCATATGCAATAGCACTTGAAAGTCTATTCGGCGCTAAGGTGGTGCTGGTACAAGGCCCGCCAGGTGTGAAGTGCTGTGATGGGGGAGTGCCCTTGGGAGATCTAAAGCCTTTAAGGTTTAGATTCAGATCCCACATTTTTTTGGGGTGGTGGATTTGATATAGGGATTAAAACATGAGATATGCTGCATATTACAGTGCCTGTATATATATATACACACATATGCGGCTTTAGCCTCAGGCTGAACTCTCGCGGAGGGCGATGGAGAGAGAGAGAGAGAGAGAGAGATAGAGAGAGAGAGAGATAGAGAGAGAGAGAGAGCGAGAGAGAGAGAGATCTCTATATGGTCACCCCACCTTTGGATTGATTTTGAATATGCTGTCATGCTGAAAATTAAACCAGCCATGTTCAGTACTGACTGATGTGGGGGTTACGTGGATTATTCTTGGAAAATAATCCTAGGTGGGTACCCTCCCCCAACCTTTAAGGCTTTAAAACAATGGGAACATATTTTCACACATACCGTCACATACCATATCGAGACTTGGGATGATTTAGCTGGAATATCGCAGGAAACATCGGAAGCTCATATTTTCTCCCATCCCACAGGGCTTTTCCTGGAAGTTTCCCTGTGAAATCATTTCCGGAACAGAGAAGTTAGGATCCGGATGCTTGGACCCATGCTCACATCCTCGTGGTATTGCTGGGGTTCATTTATCCTGGGTCAACGCTACTGCTTGGTTCTAGCCTGCAGACTCACCCTACATGTGTTGGTTGGCTCAGTGGATGTACCTAATCTACATGACACTTGGCTCGATGGAAAAAAGGTCAAGTCCTCTAGCTACGCAGTTTCACGCAGCTTCAATGGTTAGCGAACACCTGAAACACCTGAACAACATGAGATGTGAGTGATTTCTGGCTGGTGAAATTCCAATTGTTGGCTTCGCGTGGGGTCATATCTGCTGTTTTCTTGGGCAGGAACCGGCAAGACGAAGACGATCGCATCGTTGATCCTGGCGTGTGCAGCCAACCGTGGCTTGTTGGCCAAGTATGGATCGAACCACAGACATCCCCGGCAATCACCGGGGTGGCTGCGAGGGATCCCTGGAAAAGAAATGAGCCGTACCATTTAAATGGACACTTTATCTAAAAATAAATGGGATATTCTGAAAATGGACCATTTATAGATATCACATGGACAATTGATCTAATGGGATATTCTGAAAATTGCCTTACCATTGAACCAAAGACGATGGCTGTGGTGGTTAAATAATTGGGCTTAAACCATCAGAGATATACGGCTTTCTGCGTTTTTCATTGTTCTGCCTACTGGGGATGATACCCTCTGGTAATTTAACATAGCTATTGAAAATGACCATAGAAATAGTGGATTTTCCTATTAAAACATGGCCATTTTCAATAGCTATGTTAGTTTACCAGAGGATATCAATTTTCGTCATGGGAATGATAGGCTACTGGGGGGGTTTAATAAGGAGGTTGGGGAGGTTGGGGACCTTCAAGACGTACGTCTGGACGTGAAGAATCCTCCACATGCAGCAAAAAAGGCATGGTATTTGTTTGGTTAAAAGGTTACCCTCTGGTAAACTAACATAGCAATGGAAAATCACCATTTTTAATGGGAAAATCCATGAAAATCCACTATAAATCACCATTTTCAATAGCTATGTTAAATTACCAGAGGGTAAACCATTGTTCTGGGGATTTGGGAATTTGAAATTTCGGCGTTCCACTTCAAACTTTGGTGGAGCTTTGGTGGGCCGATGCGTTGGTACTTGGCTGGTATTTGAGTCCACTTGATGTCTACAAATGGGTTTGGCTGAACATGGGGGGGCTAATGTTTTGCCTAAATCTGATTGTTGATAGCATCGTGTGTTTAACCATTCTAAAGTGCAATTTCCGACAAGCCAACTGGTATGTTGCTAGCTTGTTCCGTGGCCCATCAGCTGAGAAGAGCATTCAGGTTTGCTCTTGAAAAACGACGCCTCATGTGCGTGCTTCATACAAAATCGAGGTTTAAACTTCTCTTGAAACGTCAGGGGACCTGAAACAACTAGGCCATTGGGTGCGAAAAAAATCTTGCGTTTGGATGTAATCAACCAACCACAGATAGGGCGGGTTTTCTAGAGGGGGTATGCGTTTGGACTGGGGCTGAAACTTCTCCACTCAATCACTGGGATGGGGCTGGCCAAGCCTCGCAAGGGTTTGCTTCCCAATAAAGATGAGGTTATTGGCCATTTGTGGATAAGTTCAACTTCCCAATATCCACAAATGGATACTGTACATGTTAGCTTTCCAATTTCCAAGTTAAAAAAAGAAAAACACGCAATATGTGTGGATTGCCCGCTTTTTTTTGCTTTGCTTGCCTTTGGATCCTTCATATGTCTTCACGAATAGATCTTTGAGACGGGAGCTTGTGTGAATCCCAGTTCTTGATGGCCAGCTTCCTCAGTTTCTGCATGGTTCTCACCGTTATAGCTAAGAAGTTACAATATAACCATATATAACCCATGTAAATATGGCTAGAAGTACCCATTCCCATGGCTCCATGGCCGATTCCCATCAACTCCTGGCTTTTGTACTCGAGAATGTGAAGTTTTTTGTTATCATAAACCACCCCAAAAAAAGGATCCAACTGGATCCATAATGATCCATATGGTTTATATCTCCATTTACCATCCATTTTATAGGAACCTTCCAGTCGTATACCTCCGTGGACGACCCCGGCTGCGGCGAGGTCAACGCGTCCTCACCTGCGGACCGACGAATGTGGCGGCCATGGAGACAGCCATGAGAACGGAGCAAATGGTGCCTGGGCGGATACCAATTTTTAATCATGGTGTAATAGATGTTAATAGATGTTCATAGCGGTTAAAAATAGGGTGAATTATATGGTTTTTGAGTCTTAATGTTACTGGTTGATCATGGTTTGCCATGAGATATTTACCGGGAAATTTGCTACAAATACCTTGGTTATTACGAGGATTTAATGTGGCTAATTCATGGGGGAATATGGTCACCCACAGCAGGGAAACTGATCAACCAGTATAGTGAGATTGGGTAAGGGTATCTTTAGTGGCTCAACTGGCGGAGGGCACTGAACCAGCAAATAAGTACAGTTGGAGACTGATTAGTGTAGGGCACCCCAGCCCGAAACAATTGAGGTATATATATATATACTCTATTATTCATTTTTGTTGGGGACCAGGTCTGGGGAATTCAGCATGATCAACTGTCAAGTAAAGATTTCAATTGATGCCAATCTACTTTCAATTGATTTTAAATGTTCTCCTTTTAATTTGAAAAAATCTGGATTAGTGAGGGTTTCACTTCATTTGAATCTACTTTCAGTTGATTTTCCTGTTTAACGTAGCTGAAATTTAAGGATAAGTAAGGATTTCAATTCTCATCAATCTACTTTCAGGTCTTTCCTCTTTTTAACCCTAAAAGAAATCAAAGGATAAGAGATGGTTTCAATTCATAGCAAACTGCTTTCAAGTCATGTTCTCTTTTTACCCTGAAAGAAATCCACGGACAAGTAAGGATTTCAATCCATACCAAATTGTTTTCTAAAGTAAATGATGCTTTAAGATGCTTTAAGATGCTTTAAGTGGGTTGAAGGTTTCGAGGTTTTTGTACCCCAGAAATTCCTTAGCACAACAGGGTGCCATCCAAGAGATTACATTATTGATCGAGGATCTAAATCACGCAGGGCTACCCCCTTTAAAAATTGTTTGGGTGCTGTTGTTTGATCGGGAGTTCTATCATAAGGAAATTGGTTGTTTGGGGAAACATGGGGAAACTGACATTTTGAAGATTCAAGATGATTGGGTTGATCAAGATACAGCAGCTATAGTAACTTACTAAGGGTGGACAATTTGTTTTTCAAAGAAAAAGTGCCGCATGAAGGGACTGGACCTGCACAAACTGCATGTTTTTCCTTGACCTTATTTTTCCCCCTGCGAAAAAAATGTCTGAGTTTATTTTCCCCAATGGGGTTCCACCCAAACAATTTCAGGAGATTGAATAATTTTGGAAGAACTTTTCGCAATACGGCCCCATCACACTAATCAGCACACTATATTACAGACAACTGATGGTTTAAGCACCAAATAATCCAAGTATGGGGCTTAATGCTCAATTACAAATTTGAATAACGTTGGGGATAAATAAAGAATTGCCAAGATCCAATATAATATGCAATATAAACATTGAATTTCGCCAACAAAATATGTGGCTATGTAATGGAGCAAACTTACCACACCCACCAACTTGCAGCGCAATTTGGGCACACCTGCAATAGTTCGCCAGCATTTTTTTCATGGCGGACATGAACCACCAATGATTAAGAAAAATGGGAATGCTCCTCTGGTAGTCAAACATGCTGAAGCATGGCAATGGAAAACCCCCTGCAAATGGAGGGTTTTATTGGAAAGTCCTCCGTAAATGGTGGATTTTCCAGCAAATCATGTTTGAGTACCGGAGGGTATGCCGTGAAAACCGGGGGCTTTGGGTCAACCACAAGACATGCCAGCGCTGGCCTGCAGCCTGGCATTTTTTTGGGGGACCCATCACAAGGAGGATTCGATAAGGCAATGGGATTGTGTGGCAAAGGTGAAGGGTAGGTCGGCAAATGGGGATAATGACGACATCTTGAACATTTTGCAGGTGTTTAGTGTTCCTTTTTTTTTGCATTTTCGATTTGAACCATCGATATTTTGGATGCGATTGCTGAGACAAGGGGCACAAGGTCTTGCCCGCTGTGCAAGTGCCAGATGGTTTTGAAGCATGCAGTGATATACAGACGGGCGCGGGTGTGTGATTTTCGTGCTTGATCACATTCATTTACGAGGTGGAACATGTTTTCAGATACCCTCTGGTAAACTCACATAACTATGGACAATCACCGTTTTTAATATATAGGTAAATCAACTATAAATAGGCCATGTTCAATAGCTATGTTAGTTTACCAGAGGGTATTATAGCGTCCCATATTCCAGCAATATCACCATACATAATTGTGTGTCATCCATCAGTAACACCCCCCTTGGTTGATGTGCAGGATTACATATAGGTGAAACTCCGAAAAATCCAATGATTGGTTTGTTATGTTGCTTTTTGTTGAACAATCCAGATTCATCCTCCTTTCACTAAGATGAAAAGGGTGATCGAATCTGCAGGTATTAGTTCAGCAGTGTTTGGGGCTCCCCAAAAGTCATATTTTTTCATGTTGTTTTATTTTGATTTCATCTTCTAACAGTCCCTACCAGAAATAGGTCAAAATGAGGCACAAAACAAA
>Ga0126342_10013575_pt1 | contig 14410 bp, 13 predicted proteins | sample Cyp1metagenome_FD_92528 | JGI IMG/M metagenome (GOLD analysis project Ga0126342, IMG submission 92528) | Coral microbial communities from Lord Howe Island, Old Settlement Bay, Australia - Cyphastrea 1 metagenome | ecosystem: Host-associated > Invertebrates > Cnidaria > Coral ...
AGTTTTTACTCCAGTGCCGCGCAGCGTAACTTCGTTCCAACAGCCCGCTGGATCCAAATCGAAGAATCGGCTGCAAAGTTTCCAGCAAACCTCCTCCAAGTAGCGGGTGGGAAAGCTTACAGCTCTAAGCATTCACAATGAGATTTTGTTGTAAGAGTGTAATGTGTTTATGCTACGAAAACCGGCCAAGCGTTTTGCATTTTTTTTGGGTTCGGGGTGGGGCGGGTTGGGTGGGGGGGCTAATCACGTTCCTGGCCCTGCGTGCTGTCCAACCAGCTTACATGTTGCTCGCTACGTTGCTAGTTGCGCACGTTCCTCCGCTGTTGCACAGGCTGCATGTTTTCCCCATCCGCAATAAGCTGACATGTTGCTCCGCAGTTGCGCATGCTGGAACACGTGAGAAAGCTGTGAGAAAAGGCGCCTGTCCCGCAACATGACAGAAAGGAGAGAAGGAGGGAAAGAAGTAAAGAAAAGAACTAAAACGAAGACAGGAAGCTATGAAAAAAGACCAGATGCTGTGATTTTTGTTCAGCTTTCGGCTTTTTTGTCATTATTGTCGATCCTTTGATTGAAATGGGCATCATAAAAGAAACATGCACGCAGGAACTTATCATTGTGAATTGATTTTCACAGGTTGAAGTAGCTATCCAGAAGCACCGTGGTGCTATCATCAAGGAACGAGCCTGATACATTTTTCCACGACATTATTTATCTATATCTATACGTATATACCTTGACCCTCGAACGACCCTCAATTTTTGGGGTAATTCAAAAGAATGGCATTCTTTGTGAAGCGCACCTTTTTTTTGAAAGATACCTTTTTTTGGATTTTGGGTGAATCCACTCACTTTGATCAATTACAACCTATCATTTGGTAACATGAAATCATAAACCACCAGTAGGAAAGGATTCTGAAGCTGGTGGGGTTCAAGAAGTCCCATGAAACCTCAGCTAGTTGCCTGGCCGGCAGTGGGATTGCTGAGAAGGTGCGCCCTCCCCCTTTTTGCCTTGCGTACAGTGCAGTCATTGCTTGCAGCGCATGCAGCATGTCATTGATGATGGAAGGCACGCTCTGCATTGTGTATTGGGGGCCAGCCTATGTTTCCAGCAAATACTGGCTCAAAGTGATTTGGGTAGGATCATTATGGAGGCCTTTCTCCTTAGGCATCCCGCCATGAAAGCATCTCTGGTTTCCCGAGGCAGGGTGTTAAATGTCTGAATTTAACATGTGTTATCAAGTTGGAGTCACTACATGTCCCTCTGCACATGTTCACTAAACCTCCTTTTGCTTAATAGTGCCAATTGCTTGGAGGTTGCTCCAGGGCCTCACAGGTAGGGAACATACACAAAGAGAAAGAGAGCAACGGCGTCAGACCTTTGCAGCTACAAGTGGAGCCTTTGGTCTGAGGCGCAGACAAAGGAAACAGGCACAAAAAATGGTTGCACAGAGGAAGCTTGATGCTTGAAAGTTGCTGCGCGCAGGTCACATATAAGGTATGCGCGAGAGAGGTGCAAAACAAAAAATGTTCAAATTCTTGCAACATGGCGATCTCATTGCGGCTGATAATACATTATATATAGTATATGTTATATATTATATTATATAAAAATACATATTATATAAAATATGTCATAAATATATATATATATATATATAATATAATATTATATAATATTATATATTAAATATTATATATATATTGTGTATATAATATTATATATATATATATCTATTGTGTATATATATATATATATTGCGTATATATATATATCACTCCACAGCAATGATATAATTCCAAGCTACTTAATAAGTCATTAACTTAATGAGCCGTTTTTGGATGATAGTCAAAATCATTGTTTCCTCTTCAACCCTTCCACCTGAGATCCCAGACCAACTTTGACCCATCTGGGAAGTTGTCCTTCTTGCTGCACCTGTCATCAAACTTGGCTGGGAACATCATCGAAGCAAAATGGTCGATTCTTCAGCCAGTCATGTGACTGATTACTGGAGTGTAATTGAGTCCCACTGAATCCCACTAGACCCCATCAAATTCCATAAATTCCCGAAAAATCCTAGTAATATCCCACTAAATCCTGTTAAATCCCATGAATATCCCATCAAACTCCATGAAAGCCTCAGCTACAGGGGCAACTGGCACAGCGGCCGCGGCTGTAGGAGGTTCATCGACCACCACCACATCGTCCTGTCCAGCTTCAAACATTGGACCCTGGCACCAGAGCTGGGAAAAAATGAAACACGTATAAACTATGAAAGGTCTGCTGCAACAAAAACATGTAAACATTCTGAAAAAAAATAATGAACTTGGAAGCGAAAGCTCGAAGCTGAGAGCCGGCTGTTTAAAAAGTGTGCATGCAATCATGAACCTTATGGGTTCCGTCTGGCTTCAGAAAAAAAATGGATGCGCAAAGTACACGATGATAAAGTTAAAATTAACCCATGCTCGCAACTGTTGAGGAAACACCAGATTGGGCTAGCTGAAGGAGCAAGACACATCGAATCGGTCGTGGAGGATAGACCCTCCATCAACAATTTGATTGAAGTAAAAACAGGTGTTAACGGAAGCAGATTGTTTTCCACATCATCAAATACACCAGTGAGCGGACTAGTAGCTGCTGGGCGATACAGAGGACTATTACCTAGAAACGAGTGACAAAACAAACTTGCTGAGAGTTTTCTGCTGGATTTCCCCGATCATAACGATTCTGCAGCCATAATTCTCTGCATGAATTAGCCATAATTAGCCACATGGTACCTCCCAATTCCTCCACTCGCCTCGGAGTCGACGTCGCCATTCTTGTCCTGAGCCCAGTTTCTTGTGGTGGCGTTGGATTTCCCTCCATTTATAGGATTTAAAAAGTTGTATATAAGTGGGTTCACCAGCCAAGATCCAAGCAAAAAGATGAAAAAAAAAAGAAAATACTGATTCCGACCGGCTTCTGCAGCTTTATCCTCCTCCTTCTCTGCTTCCTCCTCCTCCTCTTTTTCTGCTTCCTCGTCCTCCTCCTTTTCCACCTCCTCCTCTTTCTCCACTTCCTCCTCGTCTTTTTCTTCCTCCTCTTTCTCAGCTTCCTCCTCCTCTTTCTCAGCTTCCTCCTCCTCTTTCTCAGCTTCCTCATCCTCTTTCTCCGCTTCCTCCTCCTCTTTCTCAGGTTCCTCATCCTCTTTCTCTACTTCCTCCTCTTCTTTTTCTTCCTCCTTCTCAGCCACCTCAGGAGACTTCTCTTCCTCAAGCTGTTCCTCTGGAGTGTCTTCTGGTGGAAGCTCCTCTTCCGGAGCTTCTTCCTCTTCCGGGGATGGCACTCTGGTGGTCACTTCAGCCACACCTTGCTGCCGCTTGCGAGAGTCCTGGCACCAAAGACGAAATGGGGGCAATACAGGATAATAAATTGTATGCGTTTATAAATACAGAAAAATACACTTTGTAAATATATGAATATACATGTATAATACTAATACTAGTAACTTTGATCGTGGATATGATTGATCGCGTATGCATACTGTTTTATGAGCCAAAAAATATTCTTCAGCAAGATTTACTTTTGAGTCTTACCTCATGGCATCCAGTTTTCCAACTTTTCACAAGGATCTCCAGGGCGGGCAGGGGACTACACAGTATCATGTTTTGGGTCACTTGGGAAGCATCATTGAGGCTATCGATGAAATCGATGGAAACCTCCAAAAATTCCTCAAGCTGAATTTGCGTTCTATCTTGGTTCTGGGCTGCTGAGGCAAAAAGAGCCACGTTGCAAGTTGATCAGTTGGTGTGTCGAGAGATGGGGGGCCCTCCAAATCCAGTCGTGATATATACCTTCAAGGATGTGTGTATGTATATATATACATATATATATGGATATATACATACATATGTGTGGATAATATATATATATATATATATTATGTATACCAATATCCACGTTTAAAATAGTAGTGTCGGGCATGCGCTGTAACGAGTCGCGGCTCCTCTTTGGTCTGTTTTGACCTGGGTCGGCAGTTGGTTTGAGATGGATTTGCATATGGGAGCTAGTGAGGATGGCAAAACCTTGTTGGTGAATACTGACCAACAATCATTGGGATTGACTTACATTGGATCATCAATACAGTATGAAGTATAACAATATATATATATACACATATGATATATTAACATTGTTTCTTAAAAAAAGTCTTTCCAGGATGCTCTCTCTCTCTCTATATATTTATATATTTTACATGGAAACACATGCGTTTTGTCCAACATCGGGCCTATTCAATTTTGAACATGAGTCATGATGGTATGCAAATGTCTTACCTTAACGAAATGTCTTACGCTGGACGCTGGCCCTACGATCCGGCTTGGATAAAAAAGCTGACGCTGCAACCATAGCCGTTATGACCACAACCCTAAATTATAGGTGATGTTTAACACCATTTCAATGGCTGAGCTTAAACCAGGAAATTCTGTCGGTTTTCGAATTTCATCCCACCTTGCATCTCGACTTCGAGATCGATCTTCTCGCTTCTTCGATTTCTCCTGATGTGGTTCCAGCCCGGACTAATGCGCCAACATGTTCTATCTTTGTCTCTCTAGGGCTTGGGAAATTGCTCTTTCTTGACAGGAAAACGATGCAAAACCAACGGCTTGTATGCAGGTTGATAATCATGTCGGTGCATAAACCCGGCAAAGCATACTGAAGCAAACCCTCAAATGAGAGGGAAATGATTAAATGCCTCTGCAGAGGAACCAAGTCCTTTTTGCTTGTTTTCTCCTTCTTATCTTTCCTTGGTACAAGGTTCTAGTCTTGCCATGTTTCAGACACTGGGGAGCACTTTGGAGCATCCTTGATGTCCCTCTACAGCACCCCTGGAAAATCCCACGCGGATTTTCAGAATCTTTGCAGTATATCCCGATTATATCCTCATCATATCCCTATTAGTACTATAGTTATACAGTTATACCCCCATTATATTCCCATTATACCTCATCCTCATGATATCCCAGTCCATGTGCAGCCAAAGTGCTTTCTTGCATCCACTTTCTCCTCTTTCTCCTGAGCCCCCAAGGATCATCGGGCACCAAGAAAAACTCCCGTTGCAGGACCCACAACACTGAAGGTTTCCGAATGGCTGGGGGTACTCCAAATCATCCATCTAAATCATGTTAATAAGATGTTGCAGGAATTTCCATGATAAAGCATCCATTGTGGGGTAGCCCCCATTGTAGGAAACCCACGAATTGTTTTGATATTCACAATGACCTTTGGAGGTCCCCACAGCAGTTCCTTCTTTGACTTCTCCTTGGACTTCTCCTTGACCTTCTCGGGCACTTCCTTCTTGGCTTTGGTGTTTTTGGATTCCTTCTTCTCCTTAGGGTCACGCCATCATCCCCATCATGATTTTGGTGGAAAAAGAGGGGAAAATCTATAGGAAGCCAGTGACTTTTTGCCAGGAAATACGTCAGGGTGTCCTGTCCATCTTCTCTTCCTCGAGCAGTGATGGTTTTGTTGGGAACCACCTGGGGGAGAACCTCAAAATATCTGGAAATTAGCTATGAAACACTCAAAAGCCTCTTCTTTGGCCAACCTTCATGATGACAACTATCATCTACCGGAATCTACCGGCTAAGCACATGACATTCTTCTCGATTTTTGTTTCCTTCTTAGACTTCGTGTCGTCCTTGGATTTGGTCTTGGAAGACTCCTGGCGCCAGCGCACAACCCTTGAGGTCGGAAAAAATATCGGACCATTTTGCTGGAAACCCAATGGTTTTTGATACCAGCAATTCTGTTTTGGTCCTGTACTTTGTTCCCCTAATAGCCTAAGCCCCGGCAGTATCCCCATGATTTTTACATAAGAAAATTTATACTACTGTATATCCTTTGATTGTTGGTGATCCCTTCCCCCGGATATGTCTCAACCTTGATCTTTTGATCTTGCACAGTGAATGGATCAAAAACTTATCCACGGTTTCTGAAGAGCTACTTGGCTTTGTGTGAAAATAGGGTACCAGATCCCAGTTGAAGGTGCCATTTAGGGTACAGTACCCCATCTAGAAGAACATTCGAATCTTTAGAAACCACCACCAGCCTCCTTGGCCTTCGGTTTCTCCTCCTAAGTGCCAGTTGTGCCAGGGCACTGGAAACCCCATTAGGAAATCCCCGTTCAATAAGAGAAAGGAAATCCGAAAATGCTGAAAATGTCCAGTCGGGCCAAACGAAACTCTGCCAGGCATCTTTCTGCTTGACCTTGACATCGCTCTCAAGGCCCTTGCCCTTGGCTTCTTTGTCCTGGCTGTGAACTTGGCCATAAGAAGATCACGAGGGGTGTGCAAATGATGCAAATGGGGAGACCGCTTATATCTTGAGAAAAACTTGGAATTCATGACGCTGCATCCCGGATCTATCTGTGGATTCCAGCAGAGAGAAAAGCCCTCCTCGAGTTTCTTCTTTCTAGCTGCCTCCTTGGGTCACGGACAAGTGTGCCCAGTTTTTTATGCCATTGGAACTAGGCCACCCATGGTGGAAAGTTACGGGGACACAGCCAGCGGGGTTGTTAGGAGGGTGTATAGGATATATATAAGCACAAGTACCATGCAATGTGGAAGTTGACCGGGATACAAAAGACAGAATGGATTGCCATGATCTAAAGTCGCAAATCGACATTTTTCCTGTAAATGAAACCGTTTGTAGAGTCCATTGCAATCTACTATGCACATAGTAGCCGTTCATACCCTATCATGGCATGCTGGTAATAACATTGCTCATAAAGTTTACGATGTGGTGACTTTACCCCGCGTTGCGGGGGTGATGATTGGATGAAATCCGCAAAGTTTCCTATAGAACCATGAGGTCGCTTGTCATTGATTCTTCTTCCTGGTATTTTTCCGTATTATATATATATACCCTCTGGTAAATTAACATAGACCCTGGTAGATAGGGGTTGGAAGATTAGTTTCCTCTAACAATTGGTGATTTTCAGGGTCTATGTTTGTTTATCAGAGGGTATATGTGTACAGTATATTCATATTGAGTGATATAGACATTTACCTACCTGCCAACCTACCTACCTATCTGTCTATCAGCTGGAAACTTGTCATAAAGAATCCCATTTACCCTAAAGGAGTTTCCCGTCACCCCATGTAGCACTTCCCAGGGTACTTCCACGCCATGGCTGCTCAGTTACTTACCCAAACGTTTACCCATTACTCTGGTGTACTGATATGGTTGTACAACTGTATCGCGATCATTGTCGGTGAGTCTAACCAACAAAAACCAAACAAAACCATATTTCCAGTCACACACGCATATTGTATGTCTATATATATACACATATATATATAGTTGTCTTTTGTTCATTCCTGTATATCTATGTGTGTGTATATGATTATATATGTACATACATATATGCATACATACACAGTCTGTATGGATCTGTCCTAAACTTGTGGCTACCCATATTCTGATAGTTACAATCCCCCCAACTAGAGTGGACCCATTCTCAATATGAGAATTTAAAATTGTAATTTTGGGTGGTATACCAGTATACCTGATTTTCAAACACACCCATGTTGTTGTAGCATGTGTAGATTGTTGTAGATTTAGGACCTGCCTTCTCCTTCTTCTGTTTCTTCTTCATGGCCTTGGCTTCGCGCTTCTCTCGCAACGCTGTAGCCTCTGAGGCGTTCAGGAGCCGCAGCCCAATGCTGCGCCGGATGGTGTCCTCCCAGGGAAGACTTGGGGAGATCTGCCAAGAACATGACATATAATGAGGAAATAATTTTATGGAATATTTGTGGGATTTCTATGGGATATCTTTGGGATGTTCATGGATATTTGTGGGATATCTAATTGATATCTACGAGAATGGAATATCTAATATTTGATGGTGATGGTGATGGTGGTGGTGATGATGATGATGATGATGATGATGATGGTGGTGGTGGTGGTGATGATGATGAGGAGGATGAGGATGAGGATGAGGATGAGGATGAGGAGGAGGATGACGATGACGATGATGACGGTGACGCTGACGATGCTGATGCTGATGCTGATGATGATGCCGATGCCGATGCCGATGGTGATGGTGATGGTGATGGTGAGAAAGCTGTATGGGGATAAGAAAATATCGGACACCGAAGTTGATACACAAAACGGTACAATAAGAAAGCCCAGAAAGTATGTTGCACTGCAATTATCAAAAGTGACTCCATGTAAAATCTCTATTTTCCAATTCTGCAAAGTCAAATATGGTGATCATTTGGTTAACCCCAAGAAATAGGGCCTCATAATGTTTAATGATGTTTAATGTTTGAGGCACCATGTTTCTGGGATCTATATTTTCTATGCTTCCAGCGACCAGCTTCACCTCACTGGCTCCTCCGGGCGACCTTTGCTCTTCACCTTCTCCGGCAGAACAATGCTCTCCGTCAGCGCCAGAGGCCTCGGGGTCGTTTCAGGTTGGATCTCAGCACCGGTGATGGCCATAGAGACGCACCATCACCATCCGGTTGTTTCGGGGGCTTTCCAAGTTGAGATCGTGTTTGTTTGTTGCCAAAATCTGCGACACTTGCTTGACCCACCGGGTTTGTACCCCATGACTTGAACCACCGGCAATTCGGCATGGCTCCAAAATGAGGTACAAGTATACTATACCTTTTTTGACCCACAAAATGAACATTTGCTTGCTCATCCAATTCATTCAATTTGAGGGATTGATCATATTTTTTTGCCATGCTCACCTTGGCTTGTCTGACAATAGGGAACTCCTTGGCTTTGCCCTGTATTTTTGATCATCATCAGGGAGACGTACAGCCCTGAGGTTCCGGGCTGATCCTCATTGCGCTTGAGCCACTGGATCTTCTTTTCCCCTGCGCCAAGACGCCATGTTCACTGGCAAGAACCGAGGAAGGTGGAAGTTTAAGCAACACAATGGGGGGTCTAAGCTACTGAAGTGGAGTGTTGTTCTTGATCCCAGTTGGTCATAGTTGGTTCATAATCACAGTGAAATAACCCCAAAAACCGAGTTGGTCGTTATTTCTACAACGGTTACGTTCCCTGTTGCAGCTCGGCCCCAACATCCACCCAGCCCCGCCTGGGCGTTGAATCCCTGTGCCATTCGCAGAGACATCTCGCACGGAGAATTGTGGCTCCTGGGCAGCTCTCCAGAATGCAGAACGTGGCGCTGGAACGTCAAGAAACATGGGATGTTTCACCAACGGTGGTATCTTGAGATATCTTGAGATATCTTGATATCTGAAGCGATTTTTAAGTGGTGTGATTCACCATTCTTCCCACAGGAGGTTTCATCTACCAGAATCCAGGAAGTTTTGAGTCCCCAAGCCCCAGGATCCCCACCACTTTCCGCCTCCGTGGAACGAAGTCTGATCTCTACATGGATCCAGGAGACCCCCAAGTGGTTGATGACCTGCAGCGAAGCTGAGCCAGAAATGCGATGGAAAATGCGTTGTCCGGAAAAAAAAACCGTTCTTCAATCCAACACTCTGGGTGGAACTTTGCATGTAACAGCAACTTTGCATCTTTTGCAGAAAAAATGAAGAAGCAACAATTTAAAGCATCAATTCCCTGGGGAGGGGGTCACCATCTAAGTGCGCAGCAATGGCACTCTTGGGACATCGGCCTATCCTCACCTTGGATAGAACTGGACAAATGATGAAAGCACAGAACTTGGACGGGATCATCGGCAAGTCTATCCAATTTCAGATCAAAAATTTAGGATCTGGATGACAGCATGCTCTCATGGTAGGGTCAAAGCGGCTCCCATCCACTCAAAACAAAACCTATGCGACCCAACTTCGGGGCCTAGATCACAGGCACCCTCTCTTCTCAGCAAAATTCCAGTTCCATTGGTCATGGCACCACGGTATCATCTTCATCCCCTTCCGCATGGAGCTCGCAATGAACTTCCTCCTCCAGCGAGGAAAATGCGAAATTTGAAAACTCACATCGTGGCAGATCCATCTGGGGAACACACAATAGTCACTGGGAAGTCACCATAAATCACCAATTTCCGTCAGGTCATTGATCTACAAGGGACTTGTCCATGGCCATCTTCAATCACAGAAAAGCCGGCCCTCCCGCAGTTGGTGACAAAGTCAATGAGCATCTAAACATATCTAAACTGATCATCTGACAGATCTGAAGTACATTTACCAAGACCTGTAGCACTGTACCACTGTAGTTTCCGCATCTCAAAAGAGTCATGGGACCTGGGCCTCCCTTGGCTTACCATCCCATCCCCGTCCTCACCATCGAGTTTCAAAGCAAAGGACAGGGCCTCCAGGGGATTTGGGATCCAGAAAGGCCTCTGAAGATTCTCCGTGAAGCAAACCAATTGGGGGTAGACTGATTTTCGCTGGAACATTTCAAGACACTCAGCTGTGAAAACTTGAAAACTAGACAAGGAGAGTAAACTGAGTAAACGAGGAGATTGGAAGCACTCTTAGGCTTAGCATTTTTGCACAGAAATGTCCATTGAAGGAAAAAGAAATATTCTCCCAACCGAGTAGCAACCACCGTTCAACAAAGCACCTCAACCTGAGGAATGTCCCTGGCAGTTCGGTGAAGTCGATCCTCTGATCCAACCCCAAAAAAACATTGGTCAAAACGTGGTCAACCCCCCTGGTTCTTGGTCAACACGTGGTCTTCTCAAAAGTAGTTAGTGTACCAAAAAACTTATGGTCATGTTAATAACGGATATGATGATAATAACCCATTGGATCGGGATTTTAGATTAACAAAAACAGAAATAATCAACATAATAAGCATGTTGGATCACAATCTATATAAAGTTTATATAATAGTGGGGTTCCCATAATTTTGCACCAATGATCAACATCCCAAGCCGCCTCCATCAATGGAAACACCTCGACTTGCAGCTACCCGTGGCTTCTGATGGAAATATGTGAGTTTAAGAATCAACGATAGGGATTTCATATGATTGAATATGGACTTAATGGGCTACACAATCAATCAGTGTTTTTTGCTGCGTCTGAGAACGCTTACCAAAAACCCGAAGGATATGGCAAATTACAGGATTTTGCGGGTATTTTCAGACAAACCTATGTCTCTGGGGTGAACCAACGAGGTCCATAAAAAGAAATGTTGCAATTTTTATCTCCAGCAGTCCCCCAAAACGATGGAATGTGATCCCATACCCTTTCAATTGGCATGTTCTGTCCTATCTTGTTGGGGATCACCATAGAGTGGTACGAATAAATGTTCGTGCTTTGTGCCGATCATGGCTATTTTGGTGCTTCAAACCTCCCACATCTACCCTGGGTGATCATGGCTAAGCTTGGACGCCCTGCAACAACTGCTTGAAATTTGCTGGGATATCGGACCAAGTTGAAAGTTTATGGCTGGAAAAAGGACCAAATATCACCAGCCATAAAGTCAACCCAATATATCACCAGTCTCCCAAAGGTTTCAACCTACGACTCACCAGTCAACCCAATCACCAAAATTCGCCCGGAGCGCACCTCATCTCGTCGCGGCGATCCCGCGAGTGTTGGCCATGGCCCACCCAGTGTTTCGAACAATGTATGTATTATATATATATATATTATGTGTATATATATATGATATTATATTATATATGATATTGTATATGATATTGTATATGATATTATATATTGGGTATGGGTACCATGATGTGTATATATATAATTATATATGTGTGTATATATCATGTTATGATTAGCTGCCATATGTTGAAAGGGCGACCAGTCAAAAGTTCTGGGATCTGTCTGACTTGAGGGGTTGAAGTTGAAACCCATCATTCGTAGCTTTGCCTTGGACACCTGTGGGATCTGTTCTTGAAACTGACCAAGTCCTGTGCCCAGCTCCCTCTTCAGTCAGAAATGAGCCCAGAATCGCAGAGAGCAACACTCAAATGGGGGGGTTCTTAAAATGGCATCCCCAAGTGACCATGAGTTCCAATACTAAAATGGTCTAATTGGATGATTTGGGGTACCCCTTTTTTAGGAAACCTGCAAGACGTTACGCCAAATGTTAGGACTGACGAATCCTTCAAAAGGTCGGGCAGACTACCTCAGGAGTGATGCGAGTGAATCAAGAGCCGGGATTGTGCAGAAGCGATGTGATTCCAAGCTCAACTGTAGAATACTCGGCGAATCCTAGCATATCCAGTAGTATGTCCAGTGTCTTTAAAAAAAACAGAGACAAAAGCTTTTGTGGATTCCTAGGTTTGCCGGTTGTATCCCCAGTTTCTCTTGCTTGTTTGATGAAATTTGCAAGGTGTCTAATAAAGACCCATTTTCTGTAGCACCCAAAGAGACCAGTTTTCCAGGACAGACCGGCATCCGCTTTGGGAAGTCACCGCAGCGGGCCGGGAATGGGTGAAGTGACAAAATGGAGCCCCAAAAGGGATCGTTGAATCATACTAAACAAACGTGAAGTCCATCAACAAAGATAAACGTCAACCATCTTTGAAAAACAATAAATCTGCAAAGCGATCAACAAAGATAGGAATCAAAAAAGAAAACTTTAGGGGAAGTTGATCAACAAACATGAAGATGTCATATGCCAACCAAGAAAAGGAATATGATTTTCAGGTTTGATACCAAAAAGGGACCAAATCTTTCTGTGCCCTTGGCAGAGGTTAGAACTTTACCCATCCCGGGCTAATTTGTACAACCGGCTCGACCTGTAGACTACACACCTTGTCTCTACAGAGGCTGAGAGCTCATTCGATCACCTGTGAGAAGCGGCAAATGGGTTGGAATGAAGCTTGCTGAAGGTACGGATCAAAATTGGGAACCCAAAAATGGAACTAAGGAAACGGAACGAATCTGGAGGCCTTACCTCCCAAAATTTGAACCATACCAATAAATCACACCGTGTGAATTTGGGCAGATGTGTTCGTCTTAGCTAGATAATTATCATAATTGGCAATTTCGGGCACACAGTGGCATCAATGCGGTCATCGTCGCCATTATACTAGAAATATTAAGAAAATGAAACTAGCAAAATCACAATCGCTGCAAGCGTCGTCATCCTCATTGCAACCCATCTTGGTGGCACTTTACATTCTCTTCAGACCCAGGGCCAGCCAACCCAAGACTAACTGCTGAGAAAAACGGTGCTCTCCGTATAAAAACAACATCTAAACCCTGAAAAACCCACCAGCACCGGACCACTTTCAAGGAGTTCAACGCTGGTGCAGCAAGGTCAGGGTCACCCACTACACTAAGGGGCAGGCAGCAGGAACAGGATCATCTGCGCGCATAGCCTGGCAGCTGGCTGAGTGGTAAGATCATCATGTGAAGCCATGAGGATCAACACAGAGGGATCTCCAAAAAAACATTCTGGGCATATAAACCAAGCAGTTTTATGGATATATGCTGGGATATCTTGATAATCCTGATATATGTCCACAGGAAATGACTAAGCAACAATATGATATGGGAATGTGTCACCAACAATTCCGTTGTGGGAATAATGTTGTGGGGACTGACTAGCATACCATTGATCATATTGACCAATGAAGCTTGTGAAGCATCCAGGTGATCCCTCGAGAAAAATCAACCAACCAGTGGAAAAGGACATCTATGGATGGGGTCGGACTGAACAAACATAGCAAAGCTGTCCTTTGCCAAAAATAGAACCCATTTCTAGGTGAAAAAAAATTAGACCCATACCCCATTTCGTACGCTATAGTGGTAGGATCGTTGCTTTGGCTTAAAAGCTGGCGGTAGAATCCCCATCTGTTGGGCACTGTCGCCTGAGGTTGGAATCCCAGATCGTCGGAAAGTCAGGTGAGCCGGTTTGCAGATCCCATTCTGGAACCCAAACATGATCTGAGCCATACCCATCTGGCCCATCTGATTTGTGGATCAGATATGAGAAGATCCTCCGAAATTTTGGGGCAAGTTCAACCCCGATCAAACCCTCACTTTGTTGCTTCTTGCTTCTGGTTGAACCCAATGAAGCCCATTTCTTAAGCATCGAACTCAGGCTCGCTCCCAACACCGCAGATGCAACAGGGGAAAAAACTAGGTAGATAATTAAATAGGTGAGCTGTTTCCTCCACCTTGTGACAGTGTGGCAGCAGCTGCTATTTACCTGTCATACATTGGTTCAGCCCAGGCAAATGCTGGAGAAATCCCATTTATCCCATGAAAAATAATCAAATCCCATTGCATCAGAATAAAGTGGTTGGTTAACTCCGGTATAAACCAATTTATAGTGTTCAACATTCAAGTGACTCCCCTTTTTAGTGACGCAGCTGCGCTAGAGGCGGTTTTGATCCAAGAGATGAAACATCTCAGAGATAAATAAAGAGAACACCAAGAGAACACCCAACAGGAAACACCAAGAACATCTAGTGCCACCAGACGTCTGGAGCCTCCCAGGTTCCCTTAGCACCCCCAGC
>Ga0126342_10013576_pt1 | contig 14409 bp, 15 predicted proteins | sample Cyp1metagenome_FD_92528 | JGI IMG/M metagenome (GOLD analysis project Ga0126342, IMG submission 92528) | Coral microbial communities from Lord Howe Island, Old Settlement Bay, Australia - Cyphastrea 1 metagenome | ecosystem: Host-associated > Invertebrates > Cnidaria > Coral ...
ATGGCTGTCAATCAAACCTAGCGCAAACCTAGCGGGTTTGCTAGCGCTGCCTTGCAGAATTGCTGAATTTAGTTGCGTGCCGCCTCATAACGAAGAGGGAAAAACAGTAGACCCAGATGAATTGTCAACAACCAATACTAAACTTCTAAACAACTATTTTTGACAAATGGTCACATGCAAACTGTTGTTCTATTGTTTCTGCTGGACTCATGACCAAAGTCGTGACCGCTGTGACTCCTGCTATTTCGATTCTGTGGTCAATGCGTCAGTCTCGGCATGATACTTCAAGCAGAGGCCAGCCTTCCACTTATCGATGGATTCTGGGCCAGACCCTGGACCGGCCATCATGGCTAACTTCATGTTCTTGCTCCTGAGTTGTTCCACAAAGAAGGGTTCCGATTTCTTACGTACCTCTGAAGCATGCAAACCTTTTTTTGCCACAGGGTTCTGACGGTTGGTTGCCATTAAGAAGCATTGTAGCGGATCGAAATCCATTCAAAGGATGCCCCCAAATTGAACCTCTCTATAAACACGCTACACATGGCCAAAGGACGCTCCTAAATTTGGTGCCTATGGAAGATGTCAAACGTAGATGGATTCCGATGAAATTCCTGCACACTCTACTACCAGCAATCTGCTTAGCTCTGCACTCGAATGAGATCAGCAAAGGCCAGTTGTCCCAGTTGTCCATTAGCGACATGTCCTCTGCAGGTTTCAACATGTTGCGACATGCGACCCTCAACATGTTGCGACCCTCACCTGCATGTATGTTGGGATGAGTCATTGCTGTGTTCTCAACCTGCATTCCTGGAATCCCAAATGCGTGACTGCATGCGGTTAAAATCTTTGCCCCATGCTCGGGCGTCCTGAACAAAACTGCTACAGCCCTAGACTTTGATACCTTAGGCTCTGCAATGGAATCGGACAAATTGCGAAGGATTCCAAAAGTCGTTGCTTTATCACTAAGGGCAAAACAACTGCAACAGGAAGACCCAAAACAAGTAGTTAAATATTATAAATATTTATAATTTATAAATATGTTTACTGTTTAATCAAAGTTTAATCAAATGAATCGTACGTATTTCTGAGAAAATCTGGTGCTATCCATGGGATCCAAACTCCGCCGTTGGCCGTGGCACCGGCGGAACAGCCAGGCCGCAGCCTTGTGGGTGGTCCAGTGGTTCAACCGTTGAAACCGTTGAAACCGTTGAAACCTTAAAAAAGTCTTTAAAAGTTAAGGGCTGATAGACAGTCTGAACATCCCTAAGTGGCAATAAGGCTGGCGAACTGTCAATGTTGAAAAAATAGTACTATATTGGACTATATTAAAGGAAACAAGAAAGTGGGGTGCCTCGTAAGTTGCTTTGGAAGGACCCATGCACCACCTTCATCCAGCTTTCCGAACTGCTTTCGCAAGGCTTTGGCTGCCTGCCATCGCAATTCATGGCACATTGATGGCTTCCCACGGTCCCATGGCGAAGCTGACTGCGCCCCGGCCTCTGTCATGGTGTCCACACGTGGGTCGACCACTTTTGAGGCCAGATCCCTGGGCCAAGGTCGCAAAACTTTCATTTGAGTCCTGGAAACAAAGGGTTCATAAGGTTTCAAATGCTTACTTCAAAAGATAAGACTGCACCATCTCCAGAACCCCGGGCCCCACAGTTACGGTGCCCTTTTTGTCCGGGGATCTGCACCTCCTCCACTCATGGCGCAGCACCCTGGAGGCAGCCGCTCCTCAGGTTGGCTTCCTGCCAACTTTGTGGGGAGCATAACACCGTGAAATGTGTTCCTCCCAACCATCGCACGATCTCCAAGAACCAAATGCTGATTTCGACCAGTTATGTGATGCAGCAAACAGAAGCTTGGCTGCCAGTGTCCGTACTTTCATGGAGGATTTACGTTACCTCCCCAACCCTCAGTCCAGAAGACCCTCAATTAAGGACTTTGCTTCTGGATCAACCTGGCCATTGTTTCAGGTTTTCACAGAGGGCCCCAACGCTAATTCTCGAAGTAGTGAGATGATCAACGATCATCTGAAAGATGTGTGCAATACCCTAACATGGCCAGCTCTAAAATTCCCTTCTAATTCTACTTAATTGTTCTTAATTTCCCAAACGTATTAAAACGTATTACCATTTAACGTCAAACTATTTCCCCATCTTAAATCACCAGGGGGTAGATTCCCATCCAGATCTGAAAAGGTGAGCATGGCCCTGTCGAACATCGTCAATGGCCAGTGAGGGATGGGGATAGGGAATTGGATGAAACATTGGATGAAACATTGGATGAATGGGGTACCCTATTTTCAGAGAAACCCATGTTGGTGACACAAATACTGTGAATGCAGCTCCATGTCTGTCCAAAGTGTGCATTTTGCGGCTTGAAATCCCACAGTTCGCTGGCGAACAATAGTAGGTTTTCTGAGCGGCTGCAGTGCACGTGCTCGCTGCTATGCTTTGAGCAGCTTCAAATGGCCTTTAAATCTACAAAACAAATCTATCAGACCTAGGAGCTACATCCTAACTACTCTTGCCGGTTTTCTGCCCGTCTCAGCAGCCAAATACAGACCAGAAATGTCAGAAGCATCACCACATGCCACCTGGGAGTTCAAGGCGGGAATCGGGACAGCACAAGCCCAAACAGGCGCTTAGAGTTTCTGAGGACTGTGCAATCGAACCTGGCCAAGGGTTGGATGCAGAGCAAAAACTGTTCTGTGGGGATGTTAGTGGACAGCGACAAGGATTGGATATTAAATCAATGACAAACTATGATATGAAATTGCAGACCCTTCATGTTCATTCATTTTCTCCAAGAGTGTCTGAGTATCTCTTCAAGTGGGGAAGCCAATGGCTTTGGGGGTTCCCTAATGCTTCTACATATGTTTGAAGGATCATGAAACAAATCCACATCATCTAGATTCAAATCCATTTACATCCATTCCACGGATCAAGTATCAAGCAGATCCCATCTTTTTGACCATTTTCAACCCCATTTCTCCTCGCAAACCATCTTCAAACTGCCAGTCCCCAGCCTCTTCCAAGTGATGCAAGCCACGCGAACGCGATCCCCATGGGAATGAACTCCATTCCCGGAGGAAGGCTCTTACCGCCCCAATGGCCTAGTCGTGGTTTGTTCTCATTATGTTTCTCTAGAGGAATATGGGGGTTGAAATGCTGAAATGTCGAAAACCATCACTGAAACTATTAGTGCTCACATCGTTTAACTAAATGTTGATATTTTTCACAATTCATATTAAAACAATAGAAGGAATAAAGACCCATGTCAGCCCTGGTCGCACAAACTCCATCAATGCTCTGCCGCTGAGTCAATCGCCATGATTCACTCGGGTGGTTCCATTTCGACGACTTGGAATCCGTGCGGTCACAAAGCTTAACAGCCCCGGCAGCAGCAAAAGACCTCCAGGTGAACGTCACCAGGATCCACCAAAGAACATTTGCAATGGTCCACCATGTCCACCATGTTGTTCAACTTCGGGCTCTTTCAAAACGTAAACTCTTCGTGTGATCTTGCAAACCCGCTGCATTCCACCATTGAATCGGAACATCCGAAAAGGGGTTGCCAACAAACGATCACTTAGGCTGCAGTCTCTGGACGTCCCTCTAATTTGACCAAAGTCATACTTACTTTGTTTGGCGCCAAGCCTGCTGCACGCAGCACATTCCGGAGCTTACCAGACTTGCGCAAAACAAGAGGAAAGAGGCGCAGAGCCTAAGATTCCACACCCATTTCTTTAGTGTGATCTGAGTGAAACATCCTGATACCACCCAGTTTCTTACCTCTGTGTTCGTGCTAAAGACCCAGTTTCCGTGCAGCGATCGCAACTGGCAAAGACTTCAGAGCTGCTTTAAGCTGCCAACCTCAGAGCCGATCCCTGCAGTAACCCCCGCCATGGGGCACACCTCAGGTCAGCGCTTCATCTGCACACCATATCACACCATATCTACACATATGGCTATTGGTCGAAACCAGGATGCCTGCTAAACCCCAAAATAGATTTAAAAATAGCCGCTACAGTGATGTAATTTGGGTTGGGCGTTCTTCCCCCAAAACTTGTTTTAACAGGTTCTGATCCATAGCCATATCTGGGCCAATCTGCGCAGCTCGACTTCTTGAGCTCTGAGATAAGGCTGGAACGATGCGTAGGCATTGTGGAAACGCCTTGGCCCAGGCATGTGCTACTCAGCCTACAAGCACACAGCATGGTGCAGCATGCTGTTTCCTACCAAAGACTGTTTGCTCTTCCAAAAGGCTGGAGGACAAGCTTGGTGACATTCTGGAATCGTTTGAAAAAGCGTGTTGTATAGAGCTCACAGCATCAATAGATATGCCAAGTGGCCACAAGAGAAGGAAGTGATGCCGAGTAGAAGTGATATGCTGCCTGGCTCTCACCATACGTGGGAGACGACCAGCCACTTGATTGATCCTACCTATTGAAATCTTGGGAACCACAGCTATCCACTCCACAACTTTGTGTAGGATGTGTAGGATGAACTAGTTAACGAGTTGCCAAATCTTTGCAAAGGTGTCTGTTTTGCCATCCTGAGACATCATACTCTTCTTGCTTCTCTAGCCACTCTTTGCAATGTGATGCACACCCTGGTCCTGCCTTTGGCATACCAAAATCAAAGACAATCAGCTCCGTTGCAACCTTGGACTTTGAGCTTCGGAAGTGGAAGAAACAGATCCATTGGATCCATAAAGCTAGTGGGATTCCCCAGGGCTCCCCCACTATACCTGCCATGTAGGCAATGCATATTGCTGCAAAGGCAGATCCGGGTCGAAAGAGTGAAATGCCCTGGCTGTCGATCCTCACAAGCAACTAGCCGTAACTAGCCTACAATTGGACAGCTGACACATTCACTGATGACTCATATGACTGCATCAAATCGATATGATTCCCTGGAGCATGTTGGATCCAATGAGAAATCCCCAGCATGCCCCTGGTCCTGGACGCAGCCTGGCCAAGTGCAACGTCATCTGTGTTCGACCGGGTTGGCTCCACATCAAGTAGCAGCATTTTGGCTGATGTTGATAAAGTTGTTTAATAAACCCCCAATTCGGCAGGCCAATGATTTTCCAAGTTCTATATAGCGAATCTGCCAATGATTCCACAGCGACCCGAATCTTGTGCTTAGACCTTCTCAGCCTGCTCGCTAGCTCGCCGAGCAAGGGCACTTTGCCGAGGTCTCAGTCCTGTGAAATGTCGGAAATGTCCAAATCCAGATCCGCATCAACTCTGTGAATCCCAATTTGTCGATGATTGTCATTCCGAGTCGTTCTTGGTTCTTGGTTCTTTTCATTTCTCTATACTCTAATATACTCTATATATTCTTTGTGATTAGTGCTGTGGGTGCAATGACATGCACCTTTGGAACATGAAGGTCCTGGTGATGGAGTGGACCATGCACAAGGTGAGGCCAACAGAGCTGCCAGCAACAACCAGCGCCGCAAGGCAGACATTGCAAATATGTGCTGAACAGATCTACAGTCTGTAAACAAGGTGTGTTGAGGATCTTTTCCGCAAAGTTTTGCAACTTGTGTGATCTAAGCTAGACAAAGGGTGATCGTTTCAACGTGTTTCAACGACTGTAATTAGACATAGCATACAAACCAAGTGAACTGAGAGTCTGCTTCATATCTGGTGACAAGACAACTGCGATCATGGCAATCGAGCTCTGTGCTGAAACTCCAAAGAATTCGTTTTGAGCCACAAGGACAACTGCGACGAGATGAGGTCGAAACAATATGACACAATTTTGGCTTTCCAAAAACGAGAAGATTCCACAAGATCCACAGAATTCAGATGAAATTCATACGAAATTCAATGAAATTGACACCCCTTAAATAATGAATCATAATGATACCCACTGTTTTCGAATATGAAATTCACACACTCTCAGCATCTCAGCATCTCAGCCAAGCTGTGGGCCCCAAACCTTCCAGGACCACCTTTCCTGGCCAGGTGCCATCGCTGAATCAGAAACGCTTCGAAAGAAGCGTCCCCCAAGAGATGGTTTGCAAAAAATGGAGGAACGAAAAAATAATGATTATAAATATATAATCATATATATTATATGTATATATATATATACTATCTATTAAATCTATTATAAGAAATATTAAAAAAATAAGATAATCCACAATTTTGGACGGTGAAACTTTGACTTCGCCCTACCCTGATTCCAAACAGCATCTCAAGTGTTGCAGCGCCTGGCCGCGCAGAAGTGCCTGTCCAAGATCGAAGACTGTCACCTTCATCTGCCCCGGCTTGTTGTCCATGACGCCTGACAGCACAGTTTTGGCAGTTCAAGATTTGTCTTAGTGTTTTTCTTACTTGCAGTTTCAGGAATGATTTAAGAATTTGAAGACATTATGATTGTCGTCCTAGAGTATAGCCTAGCTAATGCAGATAACAAGACCGTTCTCTCCATGTGCGCTACATGATAAAGGCAATCTCCACACTCAGAAATATCTTTTGTTCAACTTCTCTCTGAACCAACTGCCTGGACTGCTTTCGGCGGCTATGCCGCCGCATCACGTTGGAGTAGGTAGATGCTGACAAAAGACAAGCTAGCAAGATCTGACTTTTGGATTCAAACATCTCCAGCCATGGAAAATTTTCTTGAGAAGTGATCATGATTGAATCCATTGGTTGTCAAGCTATCACTTCAGATTGGCCATTTTGTTGAGCCCAAAACAGAAAGTACCACACATGGCAGCTGCTCCTTACAACAAACTTCTCAAATTGTTGAAAGTGTGACCAACTCTGTCCACAACCAATCCATTCAACTTATCCAGCAATGAATTTGGCGAGCATTTCTTCTGCAGGCTTCCATCTTTAACTTTTACATTGGTTGAAACAATTCTCTTGGGTCCTTCGTACAATCAATCAATGCAACTTTGGCAGTGAAGGTCGGCAGGCTGAAAGGAATACCTGACAAAGAACTGAATTCAAAGATATTCCAGCACTCAGCCGCTCCGCAGTACAATTTGGCTGCATGATTTGAAGTGGAACACGACCAATACAACCATGGCTAATCGTTGTGTTTCATCTCAAGGCTTGTTAAATCAGACCCCCATGGAAAGCTTTGCCAAAGGTTCAGAACGTCGCGACCTCAGCAACCAGGAGCAGTACTTTGACTTTGCATCTCGCTTCATCTCACATGTTGCTACACCGGAATAAAATAAAGCAACCCTTTAATCCCAATTAGCGGCAAAAACAGGGAACATTCATAGACTGTTGTCGCGTGTTTGGGTCATGTGATGCGTTACTGTCATGCATAGACTTCTGTCGCACTTGCCAATCCAGCAGAGACTCAGGGTGGCACTGCATGGGCTGCATCCAAGACGCATGCGGCACCGTGTCCCACTGCAGCTTGCAGGGACTCCGCAGCTTGCAATATTTCTGGTTTGCTTTGTGCCGCTTCCTTGCGCTGCCGTGCGGCCCAGGGAGGCCCAGTGGGGCCAATGCACCAAGCCGACAGTTTGACACAGCAGGTCTAAAGGGGGGCGTTGACAGGGAAGAAAGCTAATCAATTTACACCTCTGCATGGAGAAGTCATGAATACATATGAATACGCTCATGTGTCAATTCAAGAATTCGAACAAAGTGTTTCATAGATGAAGTCAGAGCGCGTCAGTGTCCAGTAAGATCCGTTCAGCCTGAGGCCCCTGGCAGCTGCTTTCAACAGCTTTGGAGCCAAGTGGAAAATTGCGCCCTGCCCCCGTGCTGAGGCAGGCTTAGGAGCAGCCAGTTCATCTACCAAATACATCCAAATACATCCAAATACCTATTCCAGCCAGCACTTTCGGAAAATGGATGGAATAGTAAACGAAATGCATCAGTCCATGGTCTCCATAACCTGGAACAATCTGGAACAATCAAATTCCCTATAGCACGGCTCTTGGGCGGATATCATGGAAATCCAAGCATGGCAGCAGTTTACAGTGGCCACCAGCTGCCTTCTCTTCGCAATGTATTTTGAAATTCAACCGGCATAATAGCTGGCAACAACACTCCAACCTGTGAGGACGTCCAGACATCGTTGAATCAACAAACGTTCTGGAGCTGTTGGCGTTAAGTGACTGTTTACTCCCCTCATATCCTGGCAACAAAATCCGTGTACCTGACCTCTGCTGAAGCAATGCACTCGGCTAGGATACGCATCTGCAATCGGACAGATTGGAGATGATTGGAGATTGAGCAATGTCACTTGATTTCAGCTATCTGAAACTTCCTACCATCGAGAGTCTGATTAATTCTCAATCGTGAACACAAGCCGGAAAGCCGCCTGTGCACTTCATGTACATCATTGTATGCATATGTTGGATTCATGTGTGTGTGTAAGAATCTGTATATATATATATACACATAATATAGCACAATTATATATTATATATAATTAATATTATATATTAGGTGATTTACTATAACACAATGATCAGGATGGTATGAAGATTGAGGTATGATATAATGTAACTATAGTATCCCTACTACAGTGGTTCGGATACGCGTTTCTTCGACTGAGACTTGAAGCTCTCCTCGTCTTGAATTGTCCCCCTTGGCCGAGGATACGGTCTTTTCACCTCCTCAGGTGGGAAGACACGTTCACAGCCGGGTGCAACCCTCTTCACGTGAGAACAGGGGTCAAAGATAGGACGCTTTATGTCAAATCAGCTGTTCGAGGCCGTTCCATCAGGTTCCAAGTGACAGATCGATTCAACGCTCTGTCGCTCCTGCAAGTGCCTTTTCTCCTGCTGCTGTCGCTCCTGCTCCTGCTCCTGCTCCTGCTCCTGCTCCTGCTGCTGCTGCTGCCGCTGCTGCTGCTCCTGCTGCTGTTGCTGTTGTTGATGCTGTTGTAGCAGCTGCAGCTCTAAAACCTTGCGAACCTGCCAGCAACTTGCAACAAATTGCTGGCCTTCTGTAAATGGTGGTTGTCACAGTCACCAGTCACCTGATTTGCCCACAAATCTCCGCCTGTGCCAGAGCATCTGAGTGAGCTTCAATCTTCTCAGAGAGCCTGGCCACCTGATAATCAGCAACTGAGTTTGAAGCACAGAAGCTTCCAATCTCTTTGCTTGCAATACGGTGATGGCTTTACTTTCTTCATCAGCTTACCTTCTCGATGCATCTGAACTTGCTTAACGTTGTCGTTTGTAACTTTAGTATTACTGGCTCAGCACCAAAGGGTTCAGGACCTACATGGCAAGGTGCTGACACTTTATCCACTTCTCCTCCATCTCACCTGATCTCCCAGCGCGGGCAATGTGAGTTCGCCAGCCTGCGTAATTTGGAGACTGCGGTTGGAGAACCCACACCACACGGGTGGGGTGACTATGACTTGCCATGGAACTTGTGGATGTGCCAACGGAAAAAAGGTCAAATTTGGTGATCAGTGGGGTTCCTGGCAATCCTTCGTCCAGCTTTTGTCGCTTTTTGGCTTGAAGCACAAATGAAGCCAGTGGACTGGCACGCCCAGTTTTGGCGGCCAATCAGGTCCAACGATTCGATCATTTTTCAGATGCTGAAGGAGTTGCCACAGTTCGCAAGCTATAGATAAACGGCATCAGGCCATTCCACTGCCAAACAGCTCAGTGAAACAGTCTGGTGGGCCCCTTTTCGTTCATCTTTGAGTTGGCAATTCATCTTGGCCTGAAGCAGTGTGCCAAGCTGGGAGATGGGCGCAAAAAGTTCCACCGCGTTCAACAACTCTTGGTTTCCCCTCGCCTTGAATCCAGTCTCCGGCTTGGTGTCTTTGTCAGGTATGTCGTAAAGGTAAACCTTGTTGCTTCGAACTGGAGGCAAATGAACCAGTCACCTTTCAGTTCTGACATGACCTTTGCGTGAACATGTGAATGGAAACGGTTGGTGATTGAAAAGCTGCCCGCTGTGGTGACTGAGTCGCGTGCTGCGTCTGAAGCACACAGAAGCCAAAGGCTCTTCCATTCCTGCCACGGTCACTGTCAAGTTCCCTGTGAAGCTATCCATTGTTCTGAATGTCAAACCAAAGTGTGTGCTTAAGCATGTTCCATAATAAGGAAGCTGCTCACAAATGTCATGCACTCATGTTAGCTATACAAATGAATTCATGGTGATCATCAGGTTCTAACTCTTTTGCAATACATACAGAACCACTCCATGTGCAAAATCAGGACAGCTCGATCGATCAAAATAGTATCATAATAATACATGTTTATAACCATTGGTAATACCTGTATTTCAAATGATGATAAACCTGATATATCCTGATATTGCTTTTTAAGTTTTCATGGTGATTAGCTGATTATAAGATAATCAAAATTCAACTATCAAACGTCTCCGGAGCCCCAGCTCCGGTCCAGTACCAGACTTGCTTGTCCAAAGGCTCCTGCAGGGCTTCATCCAAAACCCTTGCGTGTCCCCAGATAGAAATCACCTCAACGACTCAACGACATGTCATGTAATGTGTTGTAAAGCAAAAGTCAAACCGCAAAATGCAAAAGTCACTACGTACAAATCACACCAGCATAGTTTCTGAATAAATATATGGAATGTACAACGCAGTGCTTTTGAAATATGAATCGAAACCATGCACGTCATGAAGGATCGATATTTAAAAAAAAAAACTTTAAAAGCAGCTAAAAGCACGTCCTTCAATTCGACACTGCAATGCGCCCATCTGATCCTGTCATGGTGCTCTTGATCATGTCTTGGTAAAGTGTGTACCGCTCTGAAATCTAGAGCACCTTGACAGGATCTGAACTCCACAGGGTCAAACATGCCACGGGACCCAAATACAGACCTTAGGCTTAGAGCTCCACGCTTAGGGCTCGAGGACAGTGGCTGAGCCAAGTGGCCAAAAATCTGACCCCGTTCGTATAGCCATTCTTGTTGGTCGCATACTCCCGTGGAATGTTCGGAATATTCAGGAATACTTACTAGTTTTCACATGTTTTCACATGTTTTCACGAATCAAACCATTTTGTTCCAGCTGTCTTGCAGGCGCTTTGTAAAGTTCAGCTGTTTCTGATAGAAAGAGCCATGGAGAAGCCATGTGAGAAGCCATGGAGAAGCCGTACAGTACACCCTTCCATTCCAAGGCTGCACCAAGAGGCCGAAAACTCGCCAGCACTCAGGCAGCGCATCGATCCAGGCTCAAAGGAGACCTGTTATTCCATACTGATTGATCTGTTCCCATATGTTCCCATCATGGATTATGAGAATCATTGAGAATCATTGAATCATTGATTTCCCCAAATATCTACAGGGTAGTAGTATAATAGATTATAATAGTATAATCCCCGAGGTACTCATCAACCAACAGGGGTGATGAACTCTGCTCATGTGTCTCAGATGTTCTGCCAGGCAAAAAGGTAGACACGCCAACCAATGTACGAGTAAAATCTGACAGCCCGCTTTCATGGTGAACCAAAGGCAAAAGGCAAGAAGCGACCATGTGTCCCATGTGTCCGAGCAAAACTTCTTGTCAATTCGCCGGCTTCACGGCATAAACATCATGTCCGTGGGAATCGTTCCGCCAGACGATCTGGCAACACCAATCCAATGTTGCACAAACATCTGTTGCCCAACTGTTGCCCAACTTGATGGATCTCTCCAAGCAGCTGTTGCTTAAGATCACTAGAAAATCCTGCGCCCATCTTGCATGCGCAAGAGGATCCACAACAGCCAAAACAGCCTGAAAAACAAACCTAAACATGGATGGCTGATGGCTGGAAGTATTGGACAAGCTGCAGCAGCTTTGAGTAGTGACTGGCCTTCATCAGCAGGTTGAGGTCCCAAAGCGTTAGAACACCAAGTCCTCTCATGCCAACTTGCCAGGCAGAATTTATGGTGGTAACAACAAAAATCTCTGAAGTGCCGCAACCTTCATTGCCCCCGCTAGTTCCAAGGACCCGGAAGCTGCAGGCTCCTGATCCAGTGATGGCCTTGCTGGCGCCAAAGCCAACGCGACTGATCAACTTTGAGTCATTCTTACAAATGTCGCTACAGTAAATGATGCTGAATGACCCAACTAAGGTGATTTGGCTGTCTGGCTGTCTCCAGGTGCACACAACTGCATCCAGGTGGCCTTTTCATTCTTCCAATCAATGTCGCAGCAAAAAATCCTGCCCATTTCTCCCATCTGCAGCCGGCTCACCTCTCAGTGTGCAGTGAGCTGTACATGTCGTGATCCGCGGAAACTTGACATCTGTCCATTCTGCTACCGTTCCCACTGCAGTAGTTCATCCCCCATTCAAGGAATAAGATTTCTGTGGCTGGTATTGGACTGTTGGATTCATCTCAACTTAAGTTTAGTGCAGGCCACTTGGTCAAATGGGTCAAATGGGTCAAATTGAAGACCTCAAAATTGAAGACTGTGCAATCTGCTTGCGAGCTTTTGAGATGTTCACCATGGCATCAGGATTCTTGATGATTTTTGCCGTCATTGGAAGCCACTGGGATTGAACTTGAACTGCTACGCCTTCGCCCAAGCCTCAACGGATTGCCGTGACTCCAAAGTCCACAAGCGAAGGCCGTCCATCAATCCAGCGCTCATGGCTCGCCTGCACTCGTCGGCATTGACCATTGGACCATGATTGCCATATGATTGCCATATGGGTATGGATCAATACCTATACATACCATTTTTAGTGGGATGAACATCCATAAATCCCAGCTATTTTGATGTGAACTACAGGGGTACTATTGGTTTTGACACACTGCCATATATTGCCATGTTCATAATTTGAGTATTGCCATCCATTGCCCCATTATTGGCTGCATAACCCAAGCCGGCCCAAAGGGCCCTCAGCCTTAGCTCCCAGTTCACCAGCAAGCAGCAAACAGAACTGGTGTGACCACGCAACAGGCTACACCTAAGGCGCACCAGGCAAGGGACTAAATAGTGACTATCAGATAGGACTACCATTTCAATATCAGTCATTCATAGTATCCAAATTCATCTTCATATGGAGGTTTCCTAAAAATAAGGATGCTCCAAATCATCCACATTTGAACATCATTTTGCCATGGGTTTTCGGGATCCCCCCATTTCAGGAAACCTCATGAAAGCTCCATATTCCTCAAAGCTTTGCCGACCACTTCACCAAAATCCAAGAGGCTCCCCTGTCTCCATCTTCCAGAAGCGGATGACACGATCACGGCAGGCGCTCAAGGCTTCAGATCGCTGCCAGCAAACTCTCACCACGTCCTAAGCAGGCGGCGTTTGGTAAAACGACCTTGATCCAATCCAAAGAAGCCAAACGCTGATTGAAAATAAAGAAAAATCATAATATTCATGCTGATAATGGTGATAATGATATATAATAATGAAAAATATCACGGTAGTAATAATGATATAATTATATAATATACAATAATGATATTTAATGATAATGATAATAACGACAATAATAAGTAACAATAACAAGAATAATAACAAACAGTAGCAATAATAGTGATAATGATATCATTGCGTAATAGCGATAATAATTATGATACATAATTGTAATAATAATATATAATAATAACAATAATAACAATAATCATTAATAATAATAATAATAGTAGTAGTAGTAGTAGTGATGATGGCGATAGGAAGAAATATTTTGAATAATAAGAAAACTCGTAATCATCATCATCATCATCATCATCATCCGACGACTGCAACATGTGGTCGGGACCCATGTATCCCATACTTTGCGTGGAAACACTCGCAAAATCCACCAGGTTTGGAACAGCTGTTGAAACACATAGGATTTGCTAAGGTGGCTGCCACTTAGCTCAAACGAAGCTTCAATGCAACTGCGATGGCCGCGGAAGACTCTCAAGATCTTGCCGGAGAGGAGATCCCACAAAAGCAGGCGTCCAGCCATGGTGCCCAAGAGGACTTTGCCTTCACAGGATTCAAGTAGGGACATGACTTCCTTATCCTTTCTGATGTCTTAACATTGAGGAGAACAAGTTCTCTTGGACAAAATGGTGATAAAGCACCAACGATCTTTCATCATGTTTCATAGTGCTTCATGAGCATGTTTGAACCACAAATGTCCCCCTAAAACGGCGCATAGCACCTTGGGACCAGTCAGCTGCCACAGCTTCTTTGGAACTTACTCCAGGTCTGTCTCCAGCATTCTTCTCATCCTAGATGCTGGACAGTGTCAGAGTTGTGGTCATCCTTATGGTCACAACAAAAAAATCACCCGATCACCCATGAAAAATGTCGAAAGCTAGGTGGATCACAACAACTTGAAACAAACAAGTATAGTAACTCCCAACTAACTCCCAAAAAAAAATGGAAAAATGGGGGTTTCAGGGCGTATATGTTTGTATGTTGCTTGTTATGATTTTGTGTTGGGGTTCAATGTTTCATCTTCGCCTTTGATGTTTTTTCAGGTGGGGTTTTGGGG
>Ga0126342_10013577_pt1 | contig 14409 bp, 18 predicted proteins | sample Cyp1metagenome_FD_92528 | JGI IMG/M metagenome (GOLD analysis project Ga0126342, IMG submission 92528) | Coral microbial communities from Lord Howe Island, Old Settlement Bay, Australia - Cyphastrea 1 metagenome | ecosystem: Host-associated > Invertebrates > Cnidaria > Coral ...
ACATATCTATATACATATCTATATACATATCTATATACATATCTATATACATATCTATATACATATCTATATACATATCTATATACATATCTATATACATATCTATATACATATCTATATACAATCTATACTGATCCATACTATCCATAACTTCTAACAGGAAAAAAAAGGTCCTCCAATCCACTCACGGCACGCCGGCCCAGGGCATCAATGGCCATCCCGGACACCGCTGTGCCGCCATCCCTGGCAGCAGTGGCACCAGCTTCAAAATCTGCCGTCACCTGCGGTGAAGTGACGGCAACGATTTATAGAGATCGGCATTCCACAGTTTGATATAGAAACTGGGATGGGGTGCTGAATATTTGGAATTGTGATGAGCTATGTATGAGTTAAGTTATGTTTGCCTTCTGAAGTCTCCAAAGAAGCTTTAAAAATTGTGGTTACATATGGTCACATGTAAATGTTACATGTAAATGTCACGTTTCTTCCGAAATCTCCAAATTCTGGTCCCTGGAGTCCATGAATTCCATGAATTCCATGAATTCCATGGTTCACGGTTCACTTCGATTCGGAGCCTGAGAAGCTAAGTCCCAAGAGCGCACCACTCCGTTGCGCAAACCAATGTAGGACCTGTCACAGCTGCGACAGCTGCGACAGCTGCGACAGCTGTTGAATGACGGCAAAACATTTCGATTCGACGTGCCTCTTCCCAGGCCAGTCCACAGCAAGAGAATCCACCTCAGTCGCCGGTCGCTTCAAGTTCGGAACATCTCATGACTCCCATAGTGGCCATAGTATGGCCATAGTATGGCCATAGTGTTCCCAAGCTCTTCCCAAATGGCCCAAAAAAAAGCGGCCATCGCATGCCACTCAATCCACTCAGCAGCTGGCTGTGACGTTGCAGTTTGAGATGCCGCTGCATCGGAAGGTCGTGTCCTTGAGACACCAGAGCTTCACCGAGCCGTCCGTGCTTCCACTCAAGGCCTCGGGATTGATGACAATGAACACCATCATCAATCATACCTATAATATTAGTATTTATATTAAAACATATAATATATATATATACGGTATATATTATAAATATGTAGATATAGGTAGATATATGTCATACAGGTCTCCGGTAACAACAACTGGAAATGTGATGTGATTTAAATGATGTGAAAAAATGTCCCAAAAAGAAACTCCTGATGCCACGAACTCTGGCTTTTTCATCCATCCGAAACAATGAGTGCTTCCTCAGCATGGGCATCGTCACATGAAAGGCTCCCCAAATCTATGCCAGCAAGAACATTGAAAAATATGAGGTTATCAATGTATCAATGGATATCAATGGATATCAAGGATATATGATATATCCGTGAAGATGGAAAAAACAGTGATTAAATGGTGATTATATTGGGAAATCTTCCAAGTCCAGCATTTCCTTCGAAAGCCCAGCTGGCCCAGCACCTGCATGTTTTCCCAGTCGACATCGAGGCAACAAGCCTCAAAATACAACGGTCCTCCTGTGAAAAATAGGCAAATGATGGCAAATGAACACAGAGTTCAATGCGGAACCGTGAAAAAAAAACATGAGTAAAAACTCTTCGTTGGAAGATGTTTGGGCTGACATCGACTGACCAGCAATGCCTCTTCGGAATGGGCCACGATGCTGCTTACACACTCACACTTGCCTCGCAGCAGCCACATCTGCGCAAATGTCACTCGGACCACAACAGTTTCCAGTTTCACTCCAGTTTAACTCCAAATCTTCAATATCCTCAGTTCAATAAACAGTATAACATAGAATCACATAGAATCACATACTATGACATGGTATAACATGGTATAACATAGTATGACATGGTATAATTTCTATCCAATCACTATACCACAACAAACAATTGGAAATCATCTATACGTCGTTATATCTATCAAAATGGATATCCATTGTTGTCTAGACATTGTCAATCCTTGTATCTATCAATCCCCATAATCTATCTCTATCCACGATCTGAGGCTCCAACCAATGTCCCACAGTTGCATTCGACCATCGAAGGTGGTGCACAGAACACCTGGCGTTTCCGCAGCTGTTTCAATGGTGTTTTTTATGGTGTTGAATCCTAATGTTTCTACCATAAACACCATAAACATCCATGAACATAAAATTTCAACATCGTCAACGGATTCTGTTACTGATGGCTTCTCCCGTTCTCGCTGGGCCGACGCATCGTCTTCCAATCCACGCACATGGCCTCGATGCCCCAAACAACTCCGATCAAGGTCACCAAAGTTTGGAAAAAAAAGGGAAAACGAAAACATAGACATCTTGCACCATCTTGCACCATCTTGCTACCTGCTACCTGCCACATCCGTACCTTGGGTATTTTCCACGTTGATCACAACTCAATCCACGCGAGAACGCGGACAAACAGCCGCTGACACAACTGTTCAGCAGGGTTTTCGCACTGTTCAGCACTGTTCATCGAGTTTTCCGGCCGGAAATGTCAGCACTCTTCAGCCACTCAGCTTCTGAGCTGCGGACCAGAATGGCAGAAGACACCGACAAAGGGAGCTCCTTCACCTGGTCACGGCCAGATCGGGGCTGCGGCTGTAATTTCGATGATTGAAACATATTGTGCCGTGAACTCGTGAGAAATTCATGAAAAACTCATGTCAACTGAGTCAACTCTTTCATGATGTTTCCATCTCATTTAACACACTTTTCTGATTTTTGTTCGGTTCTTTTCGGTTCATTTGACTGCGATGTTTCAAGCGACACCCAGGTGACCCGACCTGCTCGGCATCCGCCGGATTCCAAAGTCTCATGCCGCCTGAGCTTGAGAAACAAATCATATCGAAACATGAAACAACTTTTTTATAAGAAATAAATTAGAAAATAATAGAAATAACATGTTCAACTAAATTATGAACTTATGAACTATGTCAAAATATATCAATATATATATATCAATATATATATAGAATATACATATATATATACATATTCTTTTATCATCTCTTATGAATTTCCTAAAGCTGATGATCCTAGGTCCTAGCAATCTGATTCCAGCACCTGGTCGCGGCAAACCCCGCCTTCACTGGCTCCAGTGAGGATGTGCTGCAACTTGGGTTCCCTATACGACAGAACCACGTGAAGCACTACGGGTCCAGCTTCAACGAACCAGTCCTGGCAAACGAACAACTCCAAGCAGAGCTCACTTCACAATCTAAACATATCTAAACAATGGTCATCACAAGAATTTGGAATCCATTTTGACAAATTTGGAATTGAATCGCTGGCAACTGATCCACTTATCCACCATCACTACCATCATCATTTGAAAATCCATAAAGCACCAGAGGTCATCCCAATATCATCCCAATATCCCAAGATCTACGCGGCTGTCCTCCAGGGTGGTGTCGTTGGGCAACATTTCTCCCAGCCAAAAGAGTTGGATCGCCGAGACGGGAGCCGAAGTGCTGCTTTCCAGTCTCGCCTTGATGGATCCCACCTGCTTCGGCAAAATGATCCACATCGAAATCACAAACAGTCATAAAGACATTTAAAGACATTTAAAGACATTTAAAGACATTTAATGACATTTAATGACTTAAGATTCACTTCAGTTGAGATAGTTATAATTAGTTATACGTATACCTAAGATTTCAAAAGATTCAGAATGATTCAGATGGATGATATCTCTGGTTTAACTGTTTTTTTGATCGGACTTCGGTGATTTGGGCTAGACAGCTACGTGACCGCGCCTTCTCACCAGGTGCCACCACCAGTCGAGCGAAGTCCCGGCCACGCATAGATTGAAAAATCGCCTCCAGCAGTGGATCAGTTGGTCCCAAAACAGCCCAGATTCGGATATTGAATCCAATTGATATCAATCTATGGCTGTTTTTACTCAAATGTGATGATTCATAAAAAAGAACAAAGAAACTGTGTCTGATGTTCGGAGAAATTCCGGATGATCATGATGATCATGTTCATCATGGGATGAGGATTATGTGATTTCTTTTTATTATGTGATTATGTGTCATGGAACCAACTGCAACCTGCAACCAACTGGCGATCGAAATCTGCAATCCGTCGGCCCCACCTTATAAGAGCCTTCAGGCACTTCTCCAAAGCTCTCCATCCTGGCACAACCGTCCACGGACCGTTCTCCACTGTGATCTTCGTTAGATTTCTCAGTTAGATCCAGGGTGTTGAAGATTTTGAAGGATCAAGTCCGTAGTAAGACTCTTGGACCTGTTTTTCAAAATGTGTTAAATCCTGTTTTTCGATGTATTTCTTGTTCTTCGAAGTTCTTGCAGCGATTTTCTGAGGTAAGTCCCGGACGCTGTCAGAAGTGAATCCCGCGAAGGAGACATTGAAGAAAGGCTCATCGACGCAGAGCCTGACGCGATTCTCTGGGTCGAGCCAATTCGTCCATTCGGTCCATGCAGTCCATGCGGTCCATGACTTGGTGTGAGACACTGAGTTTCCATCTGACTGAGAACTTCTGAGTTTCCAAATGTAGATCTTGAAAGGAACTGAAAGGAACATCAAGGAACCAATGACGCAAAGTCCTGCAAAGTCCTGCCAAGTCCACACTGAGTTCCCATCTGGGTGTGGCCGTTGAAACGGAACTCTGAGAGATCTGCAGCGGAGCTTCAGATTTTAACTCAGCAAGGGCGTGGTCCTACCATTTACACTGCCATCACTGCCATCACTGCCATCACACATTATCACGCCGTGGCAGTTCCACGGGAAACCACCCAAAAACATCAAAAACTGATCTGGAAGAATCATAAGAATCAGATGCAGATCTTAGCAATGATTTGTTGGGCAAATTTGTTGGACAAATCAGGGCAAGTGCACATGAAATCTTCCCACTCAGAATGACTGAGCGAATCATGGGGAAATGCTGAAGGGACCACCACTGGATCCACATGGACCATGCCGGCACCAGTCCCTTCCCCGTGTCGCTCCCAGGCCTTAAGGGCAGCCGCCTGCACATGGAATGGCTTCGATGGTCAACATGTCCCATCTTCAATCGTAAATTCATTTCAAACATGTTCAATCTTCAACAGTCTTCAACAGTCTTCAACCGTCTTCAACCTTCAGCATTTGAAAAATTGAAAAGCTCAAACTTTTCAGCACAGCTGGCGCCTCCATCGAGGCTGCCTGGCTAAAGCGTTTGGCCTTGGCAAATCCAGCGTTTCGACGACGTCGTTTCGATCGTTTCGACAAGGTCGATTCTCCGAGGACAGCACCATGAATTCGTAGGGATCCTCAGGACGTTCTCGGAGCAGCAGCTCGAAGAGGCCGTGCATGAACTGCCAAGCATTGCCAAGCATTGCCAAGCTGCCAAATCGAAAAGACAACGAAAAAAACATGCATCCCTCGGATCCATCCCTCGGATCCATCCCTCGGATCCAATTCATCATCCATTCATCCATTCATCCGGATCCAATTCATCGTTTCCAAGATGATATGGAAATGATATGGAAATGATATGGAAATGGCTGAAAATTCTGGCTCAATTTGCTGCCTTGGAAGATCTCCAAATGTGGTGCAAAGTCAAAAAACAGCAGGAACTTGGTACTTCAAAGGGGTTTGGTGTTTGACTTTAATACCTTGATCTCCTGGTAAATCCCAATCAACCATCCCCAGTTTCACCAGAAATAGGTGCTATCAACATGCAACCATCCTAGAGTGGAGAGTTATGGGCCATATAACTATAACATCAAATAACATCAAATAGCATCAAATAACATCATATAATCATAGTATAGCATGGTTTACCACTGGATTTGACCTAGTTAGATCATGTTAGATCATGTTAGATCCACATGCGCAGAAACCTGCGCAGAAACCTGCGCAGTGCCTCATGTAGTCGATGAGTGTCCAAATAGGCTCTGGCATCTGCTTCTGCTTCGCGTTTCGGACCCGATCGGCCTGGAGAGCCCATGATGGGAGAGATCCAGAGTGGATCGGTCAACGGGGCATATCTTCCACAAACGGGGCATCCCAGTGGTTTCATTTTTCGGATTTCCACGTGTTTCAAGATGTTTCAAGGTCCATCCAAAGCCATCCAGTTTGCCGGTTTCGCGGATGTTTCAAGGTCCCCATCTTGGTGCACGTCGGCGTCACAGCGGATGTGATGAAACATGATGAAACATGATGAAACCGGTCGCCTGCAAAGGATTTGGACCTCACTGAGCTGAGATTGAAAGTGATAAATCCAGGCCGAATCAATCTGTCTGGCACTCAAAAACTCACAACTGCTTATTCGCATGTTTAGCATGCTTATACCTTACCAGTTCTAAAACTGCTATTCTTCCAGTAGTTTACAATGGTTTACACCTTTCATATCCTTTAACTTTAAGATTCTTCGGGCATGGCGTAAGAAACTCGTGAAACTCGGCTCAAAGCCTTGTTTCACCTCCGATCTGAAAGGTCACACTCATCTGACGCCTTGATACAGCAGGCGAAGCTGGTTTATATAGCCAGCTGATTCACCACGTTTTTTTCACACGCTGATTGTAGTTCGAATCAAAAAAAAACGTAGCAATCAGCTCGAATCATGCGATTCATCAAGAATCCATCAAGAAATCCTGATGAGATGAAAATGATGAAAAGTTCATCGTGATGAAATCATGATGAAAACACGGTGGATTCAGTTCAGCTTCATCTGAGGTTTGGAACCCGTCCCTGCCCTCCAAAGGCATCTTGCAAACACCTCGCCGGCAGGGAGACGACGGGAGACATCGCTGAGACATCGCTGAGTAGAAGGCCGTCTTCCAAAAGATCTCCCAGGACTGCATGGTTATTTGTCTTCCTGGCACCATTTCACCGATTAGGAAGATATTTTCTATGATTTTCTCATCTTTTCTTTGTTTTTGATAATTTTGATATTCATGTGATTCATGTCATCGATTTCTTTCGATTTCTATTGATTTCTCTTTATTTTCCATTTGAGTCTTCCATTGAAGTGACATCAAATTCCTTCAACTTTTTCGTGTCATTGTGGTGCAAAGACATGTCCAGAACGCCCTAAGAGGCCAAGGACGTCAATGCGCAGGGGCCAGGGGCCCGGTGGCAACCTGCCAAGATACCAAGATGATAGGCATCTGAGTCGAAATTCACAAAATATGGTGGATCAAGAATGATCAAAATATTGGATGCATTGCATGTCATGATATTCATCAAATGATTCGAATAGATTCTGAATAGATTGATAAAGAGCTTGCCACCTAGATATTCACAACATACCAAATGAATTCAAATGACATATCATCATAATTCATCATAATTCATCATACCACCCTAATCCGTAGTCTAATCCTCCTACTCTCTCTCTCTCTCTCTCTCTCTCTCGCTGCGTGCCTAAAGGGTGCTGAGCACGGTAAAGGGCTCTGCCGCCGTGTCGGCCCCGAGCGTACTGAGAGGATGCTGCCTCAGATTCGGTCGATTCAGGGTCTAAAAATGTCTAACGGATCTAACGGGTCAGTGGTCGGTGAATGGTCCGCACTGCCTTCGGGCAGACCCACATAATCCAGGATGGTCAGCTCCATATCCTCAGGAGAAGAAACAGACTGGTCCGACTGGTCCTTTTCACGGTTTGATTACTTGAAATGTCTTGAAATAGTCAAATTATAATTTTTAGATGTTTTGAAGATTGGGAACAAAATTTTAGATGTCTGGTGATTCTTCCTCCCAAACAGCACCTAAAGACTAGGTATGTGCGGTTTCGTTGTGCGGTTTCGTTGAGGCCAAGACACGGATGTAAGGCTGTGGCTTCCTATGGAAACCAAGGCGCTGTTCAAAGTTCTTTGATGTTCAAAAAAGATATGGGAAACTTGTCATGTCTTTCAGTCAAAACTCCAACAAAAAGCTGTGGTTGGTAATCTGGTAACCATTAACCATTAACCCATTAACATCCATTAACCATAACTGCCATAACTGCCATAACTGCCATAACTGTGACGATGACTATAGTGACTATAACCATAACCGCCATGACGAATGGCTCAAATGATGATTCTCCCCTTTTTGGGAAGCTAAGTTCCGCCCCAGTTTGGCGCCTTGAGCGCCCTTGGGGTCCAGAACTGCGGAGATTTGCTGTGTCGGTTACCATGAAATGTCAATCATCGTGAAACAACGCATTGATCAGATTCACAAGTTATATAAATTATTGTAGTATATGACAGTATATGTATATGTTATATCAAGTTATATCAATTCTAATTTATCAATTATGAATAATTAATTATCCCCATGTATCCCTAATTATCCCTATGTTCTGATCTGATTTTGTTTCATGACCCATTTCAACGCTCAAAAAAAAATATGACAAAATTGGTGTCACTCCCAGAGGTTTCGCCACTTTTTTTACGCCCGTCGCCACATTAGGAGCTGGACCTGGGATCGATCCCAGATCCCAGCGACCAGGTCTTCGTTGGCTCCATGGTTTGATTTCTTTGGTTTAGAAAAACTGGTTGGAAAAACTGAGATGAAAATTGAATGACATGAATGTGACATGAATGTGACATGAATGTGACATGAATGTGACATGAATGTGACATGAATGTGACATGACCAATTCAAAAATCATGATCTTACCCCAATATCTGGGCTATATTCACGCTATATTCACGTAACCTATCTCGGAAAGTAGACTTCAAAACGGCGAAATCACGCCATCGCCGAGTCCTGAGGTTTCCGCGATGAACTTTCCTTCATTTCGCTCCTACGTTCGCATAGAAAATGATCCGAAAATTGGGAGAAAATTGGGCGAAATCCGTCCCCCGAATCTTTGAAACTCTGAATCTGAGAGATCTGATGGAATTCACACATAATTCACATATGGAATTCGTATGGATTGACTTCGTGTGTGCCACAAATGAATCCCTCACAAATCGTGCACCAAAAATCATTCACAATGGCCTTGCAGCCGTTGCAGCCGTTGCAGCCGTTGCAGCCGTTGCAGCCGTTGCAGCCGTTGCAGCTGCAGCTGCAGGTGCAGGTGCAGGCTCGCCCCAGGCGCTGCCAACAGCACCATCCTGTCCGTGCGAGATCAAAAACGACACGATTTGACAATGACCAAACAAAAAAATATCAAAAACAATCTTTCATATCCTTCATCCTCAAAACAAAACTTCGAAATTCTTTGGATTCTGAGACATTCTGAGACATTCTGAGACATTCTGAGACATTCTGAGACATTCTGAGTCTTTGTCCAGCCACCAATGGGCGAAGAACTGCAGTCCTTGCGGCCAGCTGCCTTGGGAGGCAACGTCTTGGCCCCTGACGCTGATGCCGTGGCTGCCACGTTCTGCGCCTTCCCCCAGGGTACATTTCGATGAAACTCTCGCGTCGGATCAAAAATAAGAAAGAAAAACAACGGAAGTTAATAATGATCATAGGCTAATCATAGGATATCATAGGTTCAAATAGAAAAAACTCTAGTTGTACATAGTTGTACATAGTTGTACTCATATAAAACTCCGTATAAAATACATAAAATGACATAGAATGAGATTTCACAAATGAAATGATTGGAGTTCCCACCTGCCCGGCATCAAATGGTGCCATCGGCCGCGGCGCCAGCGGCGCCAGCGGCGCCAGCGGCGCCAGCGGCGCCGGCGCCATTCGTGGATCCCAGGGACCGGGCCAGCGAGGCCAACCTGGAGTTTCCCCGTTGACCCCGTTGGGCGGGGAAAGTCATTGGATCTTTGGATACTTCGGGATCTCCATATATATCTCCATCTCATTTTTTCCGAGTTTTTTCATGATATCCCATGTAATAGCTCTGGAATAACTTGTGGGATAAATAAATATATATATATATCCAGTGGCAGATACGTCAGGCAGAAAATTGCCAGGGGAAAACCTGAAGCACAAAATCTTGCGCGCCTGGATAGTGTGGTGGCCTCAGAATGGAAAGAGAAGATGCTTGCTTCCCCAGTGGTATAGGGATGTTTTTCTGAGAAAGAAATGATGCATTTTCTGTGAAATGATGGTAACGTGCGCATCAATTTGCTGCTTCATCCGACACTTTGGATTCTATGAGTTTCTATGCCCGCGCTCTTCGTCAATCTTAATGCCGTTTGTCCTGTTGGTCGACAGGCATGCTCAATGATCAGGACAAATTTTGTTACATCTCAACCTTCCCCAATAATTGCAAAGCCTAGGCGAAGCGTACGCTAGTAAGCTTGATCAAATTCGCATAGGAACTGCTTATGCCAGAAGGCATGAGCATTCTTACGCAGGAGCTTACGCATTGAAGTACCTTACACCACCTTACGAAAACCATGGTTTTGCTTGTGCAAGCCAATCATGTGGACACAACTCTTCAAAATCTGTAGAGGCTTCTGCGGATTTTCACCTCCACGAACTGAACTCGATCAGGTTAAGACCCGGACGGATACGGATGTGCCGGTAGTGCATGCGGCAGATGGTGCAGCGGTGGTGCCATGTGTGGCACCGGATGCACCAACGGATGCGGTGCCACCGGTGCCACCGGTGCCAGGGGTGCCGGTGCCACTGCAACCGGCTGTGGCAGGGCGGCACGAACTGGAACCGGAGGTGGTGGCCCTGCGAAGCGACGTGTCATCTGTGATATGAGATTCTATGTTTCCATATCATATCATATCATATCATATCATATATATATAGTGTGTGTATACATATAGACATACATGTAGATATACAAATATGTAGAATCAATATGAAACATATATTCTGATGTGTTTCTTGCCTATGAAAAGAACAACTGAACAGATATGATTTTCTGTATTGCTTCATGGACTGCATTGATTCACTACACTCTGTTTGCTCAGTGGAAAGTTGTGATTCAACTTTGGAGATCACAGAAACGCAGAAACGCTGGCCTGGCTTGCCTTAGTCCGAACCCAACTTCAGTGCTTTCTGCACATCGTCAGTTTGCTGTTTCAGATCTCACATACCCCATGCAACGCTCAAATCCATCGCTCCGCAATCTCTGGGCTGTTGACAAGGTTGACAAGGCATGGGTGGGTATGCCTCAGTCATGGTGGGTATCACATGGTGGGTATCACATGGTGGGTATCACCATGTGGTCACGGCATCTTTTTTTTTGGCACCATGGCTGCCATGGCATCTCTCGGTTTCAACGTTTTCACCACGTCTCGCCACGATCCAAAGCTCCGGAGATCCCCAGGAGATCCGAGGCCAACGCTTGATGATAAGGATAAGCCTATCGCATCGCCACGTTTCGCCACATTTCGCCACGTTTCGCCAATGGGTCAACCAATGGGTCAACCAATGGTCCAAAGAATTTCTCAGAAATTTGGGATCTTTTTGATGGTGACTCCACGAGAAAAAATGGACTCCGGATGGCTCCAGCCTTGACAGAACTCCTCCTTGGAGATCGGGATTCCTGGCAAGTCTAGGTGAAATGTTAGGAATGTTCCAAACCCTTCCAAGCTGTTCCAGACTCCACCTCTCATCTCCTGAAACCTTTCTCAAAAAACCTTTCTTGGGTTGGGTTTTAGATGGTTTAGATGGTTTAGATGGTTTAGATATGTTTAGATATGTTTAGAGTTTAGATCTATTTCAGCACGTTTCAGCACGCTGTTTCTGTCTGAACCCTGCAAACCCCTAAGGCATTGACTCTCCGCCGCGAACGTCTTCGGCGTCTGGAAGACTCCTGAAGCAACTTCAGAACCGCAGGGGAGAACTGAGAAGTTCTGATTTGTTTCGGTTGGTTTCCCAAGAGTCCAGGTTGAGTTACCCAAAGAACTTCTGACAGGAAACATAAGCCCGAAGTGTCACGGGTTCAAACCTTCCAACTAATTAAAGATTCTTCAATAATGATACTCAACAGAACTGGAGAGAACTGCAGAGAACTGGGTCTCCAAAGAGCAACCATTCATCCATTCAAAGCACATCTAAACACTCATTCAAACACTGCACGTGCTGCACGTGCTCTTGTGTTCACTCCTTCTCTCTTCGCGACCTAGGCGAATCTCATGGCTTCAACAGACTTTCGTGATGAACTAAGCAGTTGGTGTGAAACCCGGGGGCCAAGCGCTTTTTTCTCCTTTCTCCTGTGTCAGACATGCGTGCAAAAAATAGGGATACCCCAAGATGATCATAGATGATTTCTGAATAGTAAATGGCACATAAATGGCACTAGATTCAAAATTTGATTATCTTCGATCAAATTGAGAAATCTTCGATCTTCCTGGAGGAACTGGAGCGACTGCGCGATGCCCGCGGCGCCGGCGCCAAGTTGGCCTGGCGAAACTGCGAAACTCTGATTGAATTGACAGGCCAACTGTAACTTTAACGGAGTTTAACCGTTTATTTATCTCAACTGAATTTATTGGTTTTTGTATAGTTTCACTATGTTTTACTGCTCTTTAGGAACATGATTGATATTTGGTAAGGCTTCTGATACTTTTCAGAAGAAAAAACTCAATTGAAACCTCTGAGATGTTTTTGTGTCTGAAACCGACGTTTCCCACAGAATCTTTTAAAAATTGTTGCACCAACAGCCGTGACTTGGATTCGCCGAACGCTGCCTGAGGTGCTACCGGCGGTGCTGCACCAACGGCCGGTGTCGCCGGTGTCGCTGGTGTGGCCGGTGTGGCTTGAGCCCACGGAGGCACCAAGTTGGGATCCGGAAGTTCCTGCACCTGGACGGCTGTCGAAAAACGTGGCGCTGATCTCTACCATCAACAGGGCTGATGGCGGAGGGACCACGGGACAGATTACGTCATGCCACATTTAGCCACACTAGTTGTAGATAGTCATACAATGTCATACATAGTTATTTGATGTTATGACTAGAATATACTAGATGACTTTTCTGCATATCGAAGAGATTCCTGTTTTCAGCCAGCTTCGCCTCGAAGACACTGGCGACGGGACCGGGATGGCTAGGATGGCTGGGATGGCCGGGATGGCCGAGATGGGAAGCCATCGCCACTGCGGGAAGCGCCGCAGCGGCTGCGCCCGCGGCCGCGGCCGCGCCGGGCAGGCCCGCGACGCTGGTCTCGGAGCTCACGCCCGAGGATGTGGAGAACTGCGCAGGACCGGAGCAGCGGAGCAGGACCGGAAGGATGCAGCTGGGCTGGGAACATCTGGGAACCAAAAAACATCAAAAAACCGCCCACTTGGGACTTGGGAGAAGATATTGATGGCAAATGGATGAGACATGGACAAATGGATGGCAAATGGATGGCAAATGGATGGCAAATGGATGGCAAATGGATGGCAAATGGATGGCAAATGGATGGCAAATGGATGGCAAATATTGGCAAATGGATGAGAGGGTGCAACTCACTCTGAAACTATACAAACTATACACTTGTTGGAGGCATCGATGGGAACTGCAACCGCAGGATCCATGGAACACCCCAAGTGGCGCCTCGTCTTCCGACTCGATCTGAGCGGGCGTACGGGGGGGGGTTCAACGGGAGCGTTTCTGAGTTTGAATGCTGTCACAGCAGAACATCAACAACTCAACAACCCACTCATCTAAACAATCATATCATTCGCTCTGGATTTAATGGAAACAACACGCAACAACCATCCCAAACTTCGAATCATATGAATGCATCATAATGCACATCACCAAATCCGCAGGTGGTGCTCTTGGATCCTCTTGGCACCCCCACTACAGGCGAAGCTCGCTTCACTGGTGCCTCTCCATGGCTCACTTTGGTGATTGCTGCTTTCAAATCTTCCTGCCACAGCTGCCAATGTGTTGTGACAACAAACGCCACATGAAGGTTGCAGTGTATGCGGCAAAAAAAAGTGATCAAGAAAACTTGATTGCTGTTTTTGTTGAACATGTCAACGGATTGAAATTCTGAGTGTGCTGCCATTTTCGGACAATCCGATCCAACTGTGGTGTCCTGCAGAAGCGTCAGATTGGGCTCCCGAAAGTGTGGATCCATTCCGCCTTTGCCCAGCAGTTCCTGGCGAAGTTCCACCATGGCCCTGTGCCATGACCCAGCATAGTTCTACCCCGGGTTTTTTTCCACAGATGCATCAGATGCTCAGGGAAAATCAGAAAAAAATGAGAAAAAATGTGGAAAATATGTCACGGCCTCTTTTAGCTTCTCCGCTTTTTCGGGCAAATTTTCCGCTTCTGGAGGATCCTCTGGCAGGTCTGGCAGATCCGGCAAATCCTCTGGCTCTGGAGGTTCTGGAGGTAGATCTGGCAGATCTGGCAGATCCTCGCTTTTCTCAGCCTCCGAAGTCGCTTCAAATTTCTCCGTCTCCGCTGCCTCCGAACTCGCCTCGAATTTCTCCGTCTTCTCTGCCTCGGAGGTGGCTTCGAGCTCGGTTTTCTCGGCCTCGGAGGTGTCCTGGTGGGGCTCCTGGTGCTCCTGGGCCTTGAGATGTTTCCGTTTCGCCTTCGTCTTGGGACTCTTGGG
>Ga0126342_10013578_pt1 | contig 14409 bp, 11 predicted proteins | sample Cyp1metagenome_FD_92528 | JGI IMG/M metagenome (GOLD analysis project Ga0126342, IMG submission 92528) | Coral microbial communities from Lord Howe Island, Old Settlement Bay, Australia - Cyphastrea 1 metagenome | ecosystem: Host-associated > Invertebrates > Cnidaria > Coral ...
GTGGGGGGGGGCATGTCAACGTTCCTTGTACTTCGTACATTATAGTGTGCTACGCTGCTGAGATCTCTGGGATCGTTGCTAAGTTACTTGTTACTACGCTGCTGGGATCTCTGGGATCGTTGCTATGTTACTTGTTACTACGCTGCTGAGATCTCTGGGATCGTTGCTACGTTACTTGTTACTACGCTGCTGAGATCTCTGGGATCGTTGCTACGTTACTTGTTACTACGCTGCTGGGATCTCTGGGATCGTTGCTACGTTACTTGTTACTACGCTGCTTGGCAATGGAGATGCATTCACAAGAATGCTGACTGCCAGCTGATAACGGTGCATGCGTTGCAGCGATGACGGTGAAAAGACAAAAAACGCGCCTCAAATTTTTCCAGGTTTCCAAAACATCAAATCAGCGCGGCACTGTGGTAAAATTTCAATTTTTGGACACAAAGTGCACATCGATGAGCACGGTTTCCGGTCCGGCGGGTTGTATGTGTATATATATATATATGTACATATCACATCATCTCCATATCACATTTCCCGAAGATATCGTTTCTACATATACAGATGTATATATATATACACACACCACATATCCTATGGAATATTGCATGAACATATTTACATATTTACATATATGTATTTATAAATTATACATATACATATATACACATACACATATATACATGTATACATATATGCATACCCAGTATATTATGATAACATGTAAGAAAAAGTAACCCAGCATGCAACCCCAATAGCAAAGTTTCGCAGAGATAGAAATGACATGAATATTTCTGTGGCCTTCCCCAGGTAGCATCGCTGGCCGAAGTCTGCGCCCCAGATCTCTGGTGGAATCCGATGAAAGTCGGGTGGCCCAGCTGGGGACGTTCCAGGCTTGAGCTGGGATGGACGTCATAAAATTTTGGAATCATTCTTATCGGGTTGGTGGTTTGGAACATGGCTTTTATGACTTTACATATATTGGGAAATTCATAATCCCAACTGACGAACTCATATTTTTCAGAGGGGTTGGTCAACCACCAACCAGTTATAGTTTTGTAGCACGTTGTTGTCATGACATCATCAGCATCATGGGAAATGCCAAGCAATGATGGTTCAGCGAGGCATAACCAAAACACAAAAAAGGTTCAACAAATTCATCCCACTCACCCCCCCGAAATATTAAACACCACCCAAGAAACCATGTGGTTTGATAGGGAATTTAGACATATTTGGGACCATTTAGGGGCTGTTTCACATTTAGGGGAATGGGATTAATGGACTGATTCTCTCTCGCGTCTATCGGCAACATTCTCCAAAGCGTTTGCAGGCTTGGTGGTTCATCACAGCAAGGGCGATGAGCCGTTGTCAGTGAAAGAAAGGGTCCAGGACTGCAATGGGGGAAGGGTGCGGATCATGCTGATGCAGATCTTGCTGATGATCATCACTATGACGATTGCCCCATCATGATGACTGGTCATGACCATAATCATTCTCTTGGTGCTCTTGGCGCATCAAGAAAACATCAGAACATCATAGACCAGAATAAGGTGTTCCAAGCAGCAATCTTATTCCGAGCCGCTAAGCGCGTCTTGAAACTCACTTTAATTGCCAAAATTCCATCATCTTTCCTCCATCCCCATCCTCCATCCCACCCCGTTCTTGTAAAAAGTTGACTTCCGCCGCTATCTTTGCCTAAATCAAATCTATAAGCTGGTGCCCCCTCAGGTTGTAATTGTAAGTTGTTATTTGACCCCCATCAACTAGTTCGATATAGTTATTTACCACAAACCATCGTCCACCTGGTTACAAACCAACTAAGTTATCATTATTCCATCATCAATCCCCACTTTGTTTGGTGAATAATCCCATTTCTTTGTGGTTCAAAGCTATTTCTTCAGTGCTTCAGATAAATCATCCCCATCCCCCATCCACCCCACTCATTGCCACCATCGCAGGCCTTCCTTCAGAACAGGCTGCCGGAGCTCCAAAGCCACGTGGAGCAACACGTGGCGCAGCTGACCGAAGACTTGCGAAAGGAGGCTGTGGGCGATCGATTGGGTCGCTGGGGGGGGGCCAACTGGGGGAACCCGGATCCAGTTGGTCGGCTCCTTGGGTTGGCTTAGTTGTTTTATTTTTTGGGAACTAGCAAGACATGATTAAACAAAAAACGTCACAGCCGATCAATGGACACGTTTATTTTTTCAAAACCTCCGGTGAATTTAAATGAAAACGGAAATTCAGGATTCCGCAGGAACATGATCTTCAAATGGTGAGTTTTCCATAGCTATATATATATTGATTTACTGGTTTATACCGTGTCGAAAGTGTCAAAATTGGAGGAAGTCTCGCACGAAATGCTCGTTTTGCTGCTCCCACGTGTCTCGTCTCGAGTCTGGTTTTCCTGTGGCCTCGCCGTGTCTATAGGGAAGCTGCAAAACTTCTCCTTTTCGAAGGTTTTCAAGCAGGTTGTCATGTCGTTTTGCGTGGCAGGCGTGGCACTTTGTGACATTCCAACCTGTTTTATACACTCCACACTTCACACTCTACACTCCCAACTCCCCACTTTACACTCCACACTCCACACTTTACAAGGTACACTGTACACTCCACACTCCACACTTTACACTCTACACTCTACACTCTACACTCCGCACTTCACACTTTACACTGTACACTCCTCACTCCTCACTCCACACTTCACACTTTACACTCAGCACTCCTTACTTTACACTCCACACTCCACACTCCACACTCTACACTTTCCACTCCACACTCCACACTCTACACTCCACACTCCTCACTCCACACTGCACACTCTACACGTTACACACTCCACACTCCACACTTTACACTCCACACTCCTTACTTTACACTCCACACTCCACACTCCACACTCTACACTTTCCACTCCACACTCAACACCTTACACTCCACACTCTGCACTTCACGCTCTACACTCCACACTTTACACTGTACACTCCTCACTCCTCACTCCTCACTTCACACTTTACACTCCGCACTTTGCACTCCACACTCTACACTTTAGACTCTACACTCTACACTCCACACTTTACACTTTACACTGTAAACTCCTCACTCCACACTTCACACTCCACACTTTACACTCCACACTTCACACTTTACACCCCACACTCCACAGTTCACACTCCACACTCCAGACTCTACACTTTCCACTCCACACTCCACACTCTACACGTTACACTTTACACTCCACACTCTACACTTTACACTCTGCACTTTAACACTTTACTCTCTACACTTTACTCTCTACACTTTACACTCTACACTCCACACTTTACACTGTAAACTCCTCACTCCACACTTTACACTGCTCACTCCACACTCCACACTCTACACTCCACACTCCTCGCTCCACACTGCGCACACTACACGTTACACACTCCACACTCCACACTTTACACTCCACAGCCCACAGTCCACAGTCCACACTCTACACTTTCCACTCCACACTCCACACTCCACACTCCACGCTCTACACTTTACACTCCGCACTCCACACTCTACACTTTACACTCTACACTCTACACTCTGCACTGCACACTTTACACTCTACAGTCCACCCTTTACACTTTACACTTTGCACTCCTCACTCCTCACTCCACACTTTACACTCCACACTCGACACTTTACACTCCACACTCCACACTCTACACTTTACACTCTACACTTTACACTCTACACTCTACACTCCAGACTTTACAGTTTACACTGTGCACTCCTCACTCCACACTGTACACTCTGCACTCCACACTCTACACTTTACATCTTAAATGTACATGACTGTGTAAAGTGTTTCAGAAAAGTGTTCTGCATGACTGCATTTCCATGTGTTTCGACATCATCACCATTAACATACATGTGAGCATTCGGGTTCATGGGTTGCATCTTGTTTTTTGATTTGTAATGGGAAAATCACGTGGCTGTTGAGGTTGAGTTTTGGAAACAGCGTTCATGGGAAATATATGTGTATCTATCTATCTATCTATCTATCTATCTATCTATATATTTATATATATATATGCAAAATATATAATGTAATGTGATTGGGATTTATCCCATCATCATCCTAAACAGGGACACCAGCAGCAATAAATGGAGACTTTACTGCCGATCAATGGAATTTGCACTATTCATGAGGTTGGACATTTTACATAGGCATCCATGGATGCAAACGCTTTACCAACATCAGATATGGATGTCCAGGTAGACCAAGAGGTGGCCGAACGTTTTCTCAGGCGAAATGGGGGATGGGTCAACATTGAAGGCAGAACAACATCTACTTAATATCACATCCTTTGCCGGTATTTACTACATTTGAAGCATTTCACAGCGTTACAGCATCGTTTTGGGGTAGTTGATCATTTTTGAAACCTTGAACAGGCGCATTTTTGTGCAGGGAAGGGGGAGTGATTAGTATTAACAATTTGAAGCATTCAACATAAACTGTGTGATGTAATATGGTTGTGTTTTTTTGTTTTTATGTGCAAGACCCCTCAACCTACGGGTTTTGGTCATGTTGAACTCCTTTTCACAGTAGAGCCTCCAACAACCGGAACACCCGTTGTGGACATAGACTATCTTATCTTATCATATTCCTCTGATATCAATCTTATATTATTAAATGATATTCATACCATACATACAATTTCAGGCAATTTCATATCACACTCATATATTGATATGGTATTACATCATATTATATGGGCTACATCATCCCATACAATTATTTGATGCTCTTTGTGGCAAAAGTCTCCGCGACCTCGGCCAGGACAGCCTCCAATCGACGCGTCTTTGATGGGCAAGCCAACTATTTGCGTTGGAAGAACGTGCGGCACAAGGCCCCGGGGGCGACGGAGGAGGGTGTTCGTACTGGTGGGAAAGTTTGACACTGGACGAAAAAACCCTGTCTGGGTGATTTTTTTGATTGTCCTAGGGAGTTTGTCCAGTGCCAGGTTCGATTACGAAAGGATCAATGACTAATATTGACTAATATGTGGAAGTTTTGACATGTTTGTCGGAGGCTGGTTGGAGATAATTTGCCACTTCTTTGCTGTGTCCAACATGTCGGTATGGGTCACGACTGGATTTCCACGGGTTTCCTTAGTCAAAATGGACGGCAAGCAGCGCTGAAAATGACCCAAGCCTCCAGTCCCCAAGGCCTAAATGTTGAAATGTAGGCCCATACATATTTCACCATCCCTGCCTTTTACAGCAGCAACAAGACGGCTTGGGCGGGGTTCACCACATCGAGCAAGCCACTTTCCCGACTCCCCGCGGGTCTGATAGATGGAACATGATGGAGCTATGTCACTATGTCCGGCTTGGGTGTCTCACTTCAATTCCAGGTGCCCAGGTTTTTTGTGACCATTGTGACCTATTCAAAAGGGGATTTGCCATAGATCTACCAGCGATTACCAGGACCATGCTCCAATTTTTTCTTCCGAGGCCTTGCAGAAACGACTGGATGCCAACATGCACAAGTGGATTTTAGAGGTCGGACTCAACGAGTCGAATGGCTTGGTGGTGTCTGCTATTGGGGGCGGGTATGGTCAAGGTTAGATCCAGGAAAGTTGCTGTTGGTGTTAAGCTAACAAGCAAACAATCAACATTAAAAGAAAGTCTATCCGGCCGGAGACGGCCATAATCTAACTTCAGACCATCCCAATCTGTTGCTGGTTGAGTCCCCCTTTTTTTTCATTTAAATCACACCCGTCCATTAAACAAAACCCTCCAGTCAATTAACATAGCTATGGAAAGCCTCTATCAGTAGCGTGGCAAAGCCAATTATTTAATATTATTTGCACCATCCCCAATGGGTAGTAAAAATGTGCAGTAAAAATGGGTAGTAAATTATTTTACACCATCCCCAATTATTGTCAATCACGATCATACCCAATATTGTCATCCCCAATATTGCCAATGGGTAGTAAAAATCATAGCCAATGTCAATGTGACAGGTTTATCACGTTTATCACGATCATTTCCCTGGGGAATGGGGCAGGCCATCGAATGCTGGGACCAGCGCGCCATGACGAAGCCCAAAGAGAGCAGTGTTTCTTGGCAGGTGACCATTGTTTTGAAGGGTGACTTTTCGAGGATTTATCAAAGTTTTTGGACATTTTTACTTCTATCTTGGAGGATATTTACAGTAGATATTCTACATTTTGATTGTGCTACTGGGACATGTTGGGGGGTTGAAGCAGTTTTTTGGTTGTCCCCAAGTAGCATCAAATCATGGCATGATTGATACCCACCAATTCCCATCACTGTAACACCCATGAACAACAATTGAAACCAACCTAAAACCCTGCACCACCTCCCCCAAAACAACAACATTGAAACCAAATTAAACTCAGATCTCATTAAGCCCTGACTAAACACGACCATCAAGATCCATTAACACACGACCCGTTGGTCCCCACGTCAACGTGACATCGCTCAGGAGGCTGATCTCATCTTCGAGTACCTGACGTCCTTTGGTGTTGATGGCCTATCAAGGGCCAACAAAAACTGCTTGGTGGTGACTGGAACATGGCTTTGGAACACGGCTTTAATGACTTTCCATTCAGTTGGGAATGGAATAATGATCCCAACTGACGAACTCCATCATTTTTCAGAGGGGTAGGTTACCAGTATGTATATATATATAATTTATACACATTACATATCTATACATATCTAATATGAATTAGATGAATTAGGTTCTCAGTAGATTAGGTATAGATTCTAATACTGAAAAAAGAATTGGATGATGGGATAATTTTGCAGGACCCCTCCAGATTTACTGGCAAACACGTGGATTTTCCCTTAAATCCAGCCATTGAATGGTTATAACTCATTATAATTCTAGATCAGCCTTATAAAAACTAGAATTCGAGAACAATTATATATTAGACTTGTTTATTCTGATTTCTGATTAGATATAGTTCTTGTTGATCGAACATTTAACCATGGAGGACTATGCCCAGGAAACGTGCCGTGCACGACGGTGGCAAACTACCCTCGCAGATTCCGGCCGGACGCCTCAAACAGATTTGGATGGCTGACCTCGAGGTCATGTAGATTCCATATGATTCAATGATTCTTAGAATGTATCTCTGGTATGGAGATAGCAAATGTGCCACAGGCATCACAGGCTGGGTTTCAGATTGTTTCAATGGGTTTTTTCGTGGGGTTTTGCTGGGGTGTAAATGATGTATCTCCGGCAAATCGGCACTTTAATGATGAGAATTATGATTAACCATCAAGATGTTGGGGTAGGCAATCTTTTGCCGGACCCAGCCGGACCCATTCTATTCGGAAAACCAAGGAATGATTCAAGCCTTTTTTCAAAGGTTGAGAAGGTAAAACTAGGGATGGTTTGGGATTGGGTTTCGCATAATACTTGGAGGGTTGATGCCAGTTAGCTGGTTAATACCCATGGCCGCAAGGTCGGCCTGTGCGCGTGACAAAAACCTGTTTTAACTTCTGGCAATCCAGCGTGACAATGAAACGTTTCCCCCCTTTGTGGACGTAGTTCCTACATGTTCCTACCATACAATGGAATTATGTGTGTATCACACATGTCAGAAACGAATCTTCCATTGCCAGAGCAATCATACAGCTTGCCGTCACCTCTTATTTTCTAAGATATTGCCATTGCCAGGGATTTCCCCTTTGTTAAGCTCCAAGGTGATTCGAAAGATGCGATACTCCTACAGCTTGCCGCGGATGTGGAAAGACAAATTTCTGTCACATTGAGGCGATTCATCGCCATCCCAACGACAAAATAGGACAAATGGGTCACCTTAGGGGTGGCCATCCATATCCATGATTCATATATTTATATTAGCATATATTAGCTGATTAGTTAAGTTATATCACCGTATATCACCGTATATCACCGTTATATACCAAGGATGTAACATGATAGAGCATGATCTAACCTTATCCAACCTCAAAGTAGGGTAACCAATGGTAACCAGTCCCAAACTATCGCCACTTGGCGAGAGGGAAAGCGAGAGCGCCATCCTGTTTGGAGACGTGCGAATGTTTTCCCAGAGAAAACGACACATTTTTTTTTCGACACATGCTGCGGGTAGCATCTCAACAGATGGATACCATGTCGGTGTGAACATGGGTCAAAATTCAAGGATGGAGCAGTTGAAAAAAATCAGTCTCATAAAGTCTCATACCCAAATCTGTGAATCTCTGAAATTTTGATCCAGCCCTGTGACACTTTTAAGAAGTGGCCGTGAAAAAGAGGTCCGGCGGGCTCCGTGGACATTTGCCGGCCTTGCAAGTTGAGTAGCTTGGGAAAATTCTTTGTTTTTTGGAATGTCTTCTGTCCCGCCACTTGAAGCTCAAGAAAAGGGATCAGCCAAATATGGACAACTAGGCTTGAAACAAGACATTGACTCACCCTGCCTTCTTCACCATCTTTTAGTTTAAAATCATCCTCCCTTTTTTGTACCTCCAAGTTTCACCAGGGCTCAACGCGACAAACATCAAGGCCTCGGGGATCACCATCTTAGCTCGAGGATCTCGGCTCAGCGCTGCAAGATGTACAGCACGTTGGGCTTATTGGTGCTGATTTGTGGCCCCGTCCGCTCCCATGTTTGGGGCAGTGGCTGGAGCTGGAGGTTTTGTCAAAGCCCTTTTTTCCACCAAGAACTGGGGATGTTGATCATGCACATGGGTGTATTCAAGGGTTGAAAACATAAAGAACATATTACATGATTTACCAACACAGTGGACTCAATCAAGACGCATGAATACTCAACAAATATGCAGTGGGCTTGTGTCCAGGAGCACGAGGAGAATACCTTGCTATTTTCATCCTGCTTAGGTCTCTTCTTTGCAGTTTGCTAGATGAAACATCGAAAAGGGATTTCCCGTTGCCAAGCTAAATTATATATACAAGAGATGACAACTATAATATAATCATATATACATATATACATATATACATACATACATGCATGCATGCATACATATATACAATTATATACATACATCCATACATCCATACATCCATACATCCATCCATACATACATAAATACATAAATACATAATACACACACACTTATATCATATAACACATCTCAGACCTGTAATAATATGTGTATGTACAGTAGATGTAGGCATAGATACACATTCATCTACTTCTACCGCCAGGTCCTGGTGGCTTTGATTGTGGCATGTGTTCTTTTGCGGTTTGCGGAGAAGGCGAGGAGTGGGTGTGACTCAATGGGGGGTGTCGCCAGGGCTATCCAGGGCCCCAACAGGGTGGTGAAACATACATGTTTTTTTTTCCTGAAAAACATCATTTAATTCTGGAGTTGGGTTTGGGTGAGGTAGGCTTCCTCCCTGGGTTGAGTGGAAAACCCTGGCATTTTTAAAGCGAAAAACTCCTCCCCCGTGTTTCTTTTGAAGGACTTGAACCTGAAAGATGGGAACCCAGTTACAAAGATGTTTTTTTTTCATGTTTCTTCAACTGACATATGGCCCGACCATGCCCAACTGATTGCCGGGTGACCCATTCGTTTCACCACGGGACCCTTGGTGCTCGACACGAAGCAGCCCAGGATGCCAACTGGTATGCCCTGCTCGCTTCAAATGCGGCCGAGACGGTGCTGTGGGTCACACTATCGAACGGACAGACTTTCAGTAGTCGCCAATTTTTAGGGTGGCTAATTTTGACCCATAGCTTTTCGGATTTTGGTTAGAAGAATTGAAGATTTGTTGGTCTGCATTTGCATTCTGTCCAAGATCAAAGGATAATATCAATTGTTTTAGTCAAAACATCATAACTTCATGACACACACACACAAACCTGTGGAAGCCCCTTTTTTTCAAGTTTTTGGTATCTCTCACATCTTACTTTTCAGGCTCCTTTTAATCACGGTATGTATATATATATACAAATAATGGGTAGAGTCGACATAATTTTTCACCCAAAGAAGCCTGGCTTAGTATTCCATGAATTTGTTTGAGTCGGCCCTAATTTATCTAGGTGTATTTCTTATATTGGCACGCTGGGTCTGTATCCACTTGTATTGTCGTAAGTATTTCCCATGTTTGCAGCTTATGATACCACATTGATTTGAGTAGCTTACTTTTAGTCGCAAGTTTTTCCTGCTGATGGGGAGTCAGAGGCTCTCCTTCCTCACTTGCGTCGTACTGTCCTCAGGAGTGTACCCTCCGGTGTCATCAAACATAGCTGGGACATCCTCTAGAAATGGAGGTTTCTAGCTGAGAACATCATCGAGCAAGCCATGTTTGATTACCACAGGGTTTTTGGGGGTTCTCCCGAAGTTTCTTGAACCCTTTGCTTTCTCGATCTTGACCTGGCCAAGCTAAACTACAATGGCTTGGCACCCTTCGCACCCCTCCAGTCCTATTGAACAATCCTTGTCATGGAAATCCTCAAAGTCCATTCCAATCATTAGCGACAAACACATATGAACACCTCCCCCGAAAGGCCCGAAACCATGGCTACTGGATCTATTGATTTTGGAGAAATTAAAGGCATTATTTTGGCGGGTCATTGTACTGGTCATTATTTACATTGTGATGGTGATTTTCACACGAATCTAAGATAATCTGAGGATTTTCCAGATTTTTGCGATCTTCGAAAAGGCATTTTTATTCTGATCATCATTAGATAAAAACCACCAAGAAGAGGGGTTTTTTTTCACCATGCAATCATGGGGTCACCATCTCGAAATCTAGGCGGGAGTGGCGATTGCCATCAGTGTCGTAGCGGTCATGCCCTACGATGTCTGGCAGGTGTCCGGGGATCGCCGTTTTTTTTTGACAGCTTGCAAAGTGGAAAATCACCATCAAATGATAGGATTTACCCTCTGGTAAACTAACATAGCTATGGAAAATCACCATTTTTAATGGGAAAACTCACTATAAATGGTCATTTTCAATAGCTACGTTAAATTACCAGAGGGTAAATGGACCATCCCAGAGCAAAGAGTTGAATTACTGGTATCAATGGTACCGGAGGATCATTTGGATTTGAGTAAACCCAAGTCATGGTAGCCTTATTTCCCATGGGTCTCAGTAGTAAGGTAGTCTAACTTTGGATGATTTTGAGGTATTCGTAGCCTTTATTTCAGCAAACACCCATTTGGATCCGTGACAGTGAGGGCTTCAAATGGGTTTTGGATCCATGAAATTTGTGGGGATTGCATGACATTTGTGAGGCATTTTGAGACTTTGAGCTCATGGGACCTTTGCCATGCACCCAATAGCAGGCGCTCTCCCGCGGAGATGATGAAAGTAATTCAAGTTCATTGCTCAGGCGGACTTGGGTCCCTTGGTTGCAGTTAATGATCATCGTCATCATCGTCATCGTCATGACCATCCTCATTATCATACTTCTCATCCTCTTCCAACTTTTGTTCATGTAACAAAGAAATCAAACCTGGAGAAAAACCATAGCGGTGCTCCAAACTATTCTGGTACATGATAGCCACAAGGTGGTTAATTGAATAGATATGCTGGATATTGCTAGACATTAAATGATAACCACGTAAAATTGACACCCATTTACCTCTTTTTCGTGGCAGGCTGCAACCTATTGGACCACAGCCTTGTTGAGCTACCTTCTCTGTCCAATTCTCATGGAGTACGAGAATAGTGGCGACTTCACCACATCGGCGAGGTTGAAGACCTCCCTGCGACGCAACGCGGTGCCGAGGATGCTCTGGATGGCTCTGGATGGTTCTGGATGGCTCTGGATGGCTCTTGCCATCCGCAGAATTTGACATAGCTATGGCATCTATGGTGTTATGCCATTAATATCCATTAATTGCAAACGGGCAAATCATCGAAGCAAATGCGCCATGGCTTCCATAGCTGTTAAATTATGCGAGAGTATATGATATGTTAATAGGGAACATGACTGAACACCAGAGAAATGTTGGGTGGTGCATTTCCAGACAAACCGCCCACATCAACTTTCCCACTTAATGACAAAAGGGAGGTACCCGAAGTGAACAGCCGATGGGTAGATGGATGTAAATGAATGAAATTCAAATGGCTGATCACGGTTGTAATTCTACATGTAAATGAACGAATGTAAGTGGATTGACATGTAAACAGTCGCCACGAATACATACCAAACTGAACCAAACATTATTACAATTTACTACAATAGGTCGCCACAAATGGAGTCATAGCTTCTCTCCGTTGCGACTTGGGTGGTAACTGACAAGGGATTTGCCATTACCAGGCTATCTTGCTAGGATTGCTAGCAACATGTGCTGCCCTACATCGAGGTCAATGCATAAACATACCCCACTCATGATCATGATCATGATCATGATGATGATGATGATGATGATGATTCAAACGACACCCAGAGCTATAACATTGACAGATCATGACCGATCCAATTTGTAGCTACAATTCTGCAACGTACACAACAGAAACCATGCGCCCCTTATTTCAGCTTGTTTTCCTTCCAAAATCCTGAGGTCTTCTATGGCATCTACAGCTTCATCCTGGTGGTTCTGCTGCTGATTTTGATCTCCCGTGGGGAGGTCCAAGGAGATCTCCAGAGCTGGTGCATCGCTGCGTCGAACGCCTGGGGTCTCTTCGTGCTGACGGTGCTGATGGGCTTCGGCCTGGTGGCGGTGCCACGGCATTTCTGGAGCCTGGCGCATCCCAACAAGCTGCTGCAGGTGCGGAGTGTCGCTACAGGGGTACCACCAGGGGTACCACCAGGGGTACCATCCTTCACCATCCTGCACCATCCTCCCCTCCAAACCATCAGCCAACAAAGCCCCAGCAAAGCCCCAGGACCTCTACCGCAACGCGGTGCTGAAGGATGAGACTCGCCTCAGCCGCCTCTTCGAACTGCAGGACGCGGTGGCCTCGGCGCGGCAGGAACTCAGTGCCTATGACGGTGCCGGCTGCGAGGGCTGTGGTGTGGACGGTACGGCCTTCGCGGTGCTGTCGCAGATGACGGAGAAATGCGAAACTCTGCACCTGGAACTCCATGGGCAACGGGGAAACCGGGAGAAGGACATAGGAGGCTGGGGTCTGGGGAGATCTGGGGAGATCTGGGGAGATGGAAGATGTTCATCAATTTTCTGGATGTTCTTTTTTAATCTTTTGTATCCAAACGGGTTTTAAGCGGAGTTGGGGGGGGTTTCTTTTGGAGGTTCTGGGATTCTGGGCCGAGTTGAAAGATGTTGTAAGGGGAACTTGGAACAGCTCATCATGATTTGGCAGCTTTCCGACTCCAAGGTGGTGCCCCCACAGAAAATAAGTTGGTTTATAAAGCCCAGGAACTGTGGCTTTTCTACACGATATCTCTACCATATCAGCCATAGTCAACCTAGGTAGTGCTACAGAAGTGCCACCCACTTCTGTGGAATTTCGAGATGCTGCACCAGGCATCTCGCGTTCGCCCTCGGGGAGCCTTCCTCTACACCCACCGTTCGGCACCCAGCGGCCATCGTGGCCTCATGGCTGGTTTTTTGTTTCCATGTGCGAATAGGCACCCTACCTAGAATCACTGGATTGGTTTAAGGGCACATCTACATGCTATACCATACCATGCTTACGACGATTTTCTGGATAAAGCCAGAGAAACCCAGAAACATTTTCCCTACCAATGATAGAACTGTCCCTGCCGTTCCTATCTTGGCTTCGGAGAGCCCACCTGATTCGGATTGTGATCCCAGCTTGGGTCACGAACTCGACCAGAATTTTATAGAATTTTCATTTTTGGAAACTTTGATTGTTGTAAGTCATAGCCACAGCATGCCATAACAAGCCATAGCGTTCTTTTTCTGATTGTGAAATCCTCAGTTGTCCCAATTGTTTGATCGCAAGACATCAATTTTCGAAGGTACGTTCCAAAAGCATGGGTATTTCATGGGTTTCGATCGTAAAACAGATTTTCATGGGTATTTCCCCATAAAACACAACATGTTGATGGGTATTTCCAAATCCCCCGCCTTGAAAGTGCAACGTTTTCCCCCAAAAAGGCCATCGGTGGCGCGATTTGCCGAAGTTCATCGCAACCTGAAAGCGGCTGCACTGGAGGCTGGGGGATGATATGAACATTAAAGCAATGAGGTCTTAGCCTGTTTCTACCTGTTTGCAGAAACATTGGAAGATATATAATGATTTAAATTATATAATGAGATACATATATACACATATATAATAATATATATATATACATAATGTATTTATATATAATGTATGTAATGTATGTATAATATATATATATATATAATGTATAATATATATATATATGTGATATATAAATATGTAATACATATATATATATATATATGTAATATATATTATATATAAAATGCGTGTGTATATATATAATGTATATATAATATATA
>Ga0126342_10013579_pt1 | contig 14408 bp, 14 predicted proteins | sample Cyp1metagenome_FD_92528 | JGI IMG/M metagenome (GOLD analysis project Ga0126342, IMG submission 92528) | Coral microbial communities from Lord Howe Island, Old Settlement Bay, Australia - Cyphastrea 1 metagenome | ecosystem: Host-associated > Invertebrates > Cnidaria > Coral ...
AAACAGCAATGAATGCTATTTTGGTTCAAGTTTACTTGAGCCAAAATGGTAGCATTCATTGAAACACTTAAAGATGATACATGCACACCCAAGCCTGCCAAACTCAATGCATGGGTATATATAGTATATATATATATATACATGCTGGCCAGACAAGACCTTTTCTCCTATCAGGCCGATCTTGCTTGTTCACAGTGAAGCATCGCCCCTTTCCGATCAGATCAATCAGATATATTATATATTTGTTTGATCTTTTTTGCGCGTCTGGTGAGTCTGATCCAATGTCTGGAGAACTGCCCCCATTGGATGTAGGTGCCTTTCTTTCTACGACCTCCATGTCTTCTACCCAATCTGTCACTCTCGAGCAGTTGATTTGCTCTTCGTTGGTAACATGTACATCATGCATCATCATGCACCAAAGACAACTGTTTTCTTACATGCACCATGAGTATTGGGAATTCATCAGGTATACGTGGCGTATCAAGGCGTACTGTTTCACTAGCGCGGTTGAGCATCCTGGGGAAATCTGATGTCAGCATCCTTGGACAATCTGTTCTCTTTAAGCACCGTCCTAGTAGCTGTTGTGTAGCTATTACTTCTGACCTTGACTCATATAGTCCAAGTGCACAAGAGTAAATATTTATAGAGAGAGAGAGAGGAAAGAAAAAACATAATGTCTGGAAATTCTATATAAATCTCCCTTATCGATATCCACGGACAGGTGACATATGGAGACCGGATCGATAAGCAGGGGTAGGGGGTTGTTGTTATTAGGGGAGAGGGGGGCTGTTGTTAATAGGGCGGTGTTGTTCGCCAGCCCCGCCTGTGAACAGCAACAAAGGGGGAGAGTTGTTGTTAATTGGGGGGGAGGGTCGTTGTTCAATTATGTAGCGAAAAGGTTTCCTACTAAATAAGTCTACGGGAACCTTTTCTGCTACTGAATAAGTCTACGGGAACCTTTTCTGCTAAATAAGTCTACGGGAGCATCTTCTGCTACTACATAAATCTACGGGAGCCTTTTCTACCACTAAATTGCCATATGGGAACCTTTTTTGCTACTGAATAATTCTAGGGAAGCCTTTTCGCTACGTAATTGAACAACAACCCCCCCCCAATTCACAAAACCCCCCCTCAATGAACAACAACCGCAAACATCCCTCTAACGACCGGGTCTGGACATTTGTCACCAGGCACAAGTTCACCCCGGCTTGGCAAGAGCAAAAAAAAGAGAAACCAACGAACCCGAATGTAGTCACGTAAAACACTTTTGTGTAACGTTTTTTTGAACAGTCCAATTTTCCTCTGTTACCGTACCAGTGCACTGTAGACAGTGGAAAGTGGGCCAAGTGTGGAGCATGAAGAAAGTGGAGTGTTGAGTGGGGAATGTAGTGTGTAGAGTGTGAAGTGGGGATTGCGGAGTGCGGAGTGCAAAGCGCATTTAAAGTGTAAAGTGCGAGGTGGAAAGTGTGAAGTGTAGTGTGTAGAGTGCAAAGTGTAAAGTAAAAAAGTGTAAAGTATGGAGTGCGGAGTGTAAAGTGTCAAGTGCGAAATGTAAAGTGTAGAGTGTACAGTGCTCAGTGTGGAGTGTAAGGTGTAAAGTGTGGAGTGTAGAGTGTGGAGAGTGGAGTGTGAAGCGTGCAGTGTGGAGTGTGAATTGTGGAGTGTAAAGTGTCAAGTGTGGAGTGTAAAGTGTATAGTGTGGAGTTTGGAGTGTAAAGTGTCGCGTGTAAAGTGTGGAGTGTAAAGTGTAAAGTGCGGAGTATACAGTGTAAGGCGTAAAGTGTGGAGTAAAAATTGAAAGTGTGGAGTCCACAGTGTAAAGTGTAGAGTGTAAAGTGTGGAGTGTAAAGTGTGGAGTGTAAAGTGTAAAGTGTATAGTGTGGAGTGTAGGGTGTAAAGTGTAGAGTGTAAAGTGTAAAGTGTAAAGTGCGGAATGTGAAGTGTGAAGTGTGGAGTGCAAAGTGTAAAATGTAGAGTGCAGAGTGTGGAGAGTGGAGTGCAAAGTGTGCAGTGTGGAGTACGGGGTGTAAAGTGGAAACTGTGGAGTGTAAAGTGTGGAGTGTGGAGTGTAAAGTGTAGAATGTAGAGTCTGAAGTATGGAGTGTGAAGTGTGGAGTGTGGAATGTGGAGTGTAAAGTCTAGAGTGTTGAGTGTAAAGTGTAGAGTGTGGAGTGTAAAGAGTGGGGGTTAAAGTTTAAAGTGTAAAGTGCAGAGTGTAAAGTGCAAAGTGGGGAGTGTGGAGTGTAAAGTGCGCAGTGCGGAGTGTAAAGTGTAAAGTGCGGAGTGTAAAGAGTAAAGTGTGGAGTGTGGAGTGTAAAGTGTAAAGTGTAGAGTGTAAAGTGTGAAGTGTGGAGTGTAAAGTGTAAAGTGTAGAGTGTAAAGTGTGAAGTGTGGAGTGTGAAGTGTGAAGCGTGGAGTGTAAGGTGTATAGCGTGGAGTGTGGAGTGTAGAGCGTGGAGTGTAAAGTGTAAAGTGTGGAGTGTGGAGTGTAAAGTGCGGAGTGCGGAGTGTACAGTGTAGGGTGTGGAGTGTAAAGTCTAGAGTGCGGAGTGTGGAGTGTAAAGTGCGGAGTGTGGAGTGTAAAGTGTGGAGTGCGCAGTGTGGAGTGCAAGGTGTAGAGTGTAAAGTGCGGAGTGTGGAATGTAAAGTGCAAGGTGTAGAGTCTAAATAGTGTGGATTGTGGAGTGTAAAGTGTAGAGTCAAAAGTGTGAAGTGTGGAGTGTGAGGTGCGGGTGTAAAGTGTACAGTGTAAAGTGTGGAGTGTAAAGTGTGGAGTGTAAAGTGTATAGTGTATAGTGTGGAGTGTGGAGTATACAGTGTAGAGTGTAAAGTGTGAAGTGTGAACTGTGCAGTGTGGAGTGGGGAGTGTAGAGTGCGGAGTGTAGAGTGTGGAATGTGGAGTGTGGTGTAAAGTGGGGAGTGTGGAGTGTACAGTGTGGAGTGTGGAGTGTACAGTGCCACGCAAAATGACGATGGAGTTCTCCAAAGTGCTGCGCCTGCCACGACAAATGCAACTCATCTTCTGCCAACGCCCAAGTATTGCGCCTGCCACACAAAAAACGACTTTCGACACTTGGGTAGACACGTGAGAATACCAGGAAGTGCCATGCCTGCCACGCAACACGACATCACAACCTGCTTTGACTCCTTGGAAAAGGAGAGCTGTTGCAGCTTCCCCCATAGACACGGTGACGGCAGAAGAAAACCAGAGCATCGAGACGAGACATGCTGGGGCCTCAAAACGAGTATTTCACGGAGACTTCCTCATGTTCAAACTTTGTAGCTTCAAAATCTACGTTTTCCTACGAGTTTTCTCATGAACCTTAAAATTTGCCACCTCAAAATCGATGTTTCGTGCGAGGCTTCCGTCACTTTTCAGCACATGTCACAAAATGCCACGCCTGCCACGGAATTTGCACCTTGTCACCACTTCGCGCAGCCTTAACAATGGGAGTCGCAAAATAACACGCAACACGACATGTCTCAAGTGCTGCGCCTGCCACGCAAAAAGACGATGGAGGTCTCCAAAGTGCTGCGCCTGCCATGAAAACTGCAACTCATCTTGTGAAAACGACGCAAAAGTACTGCGCCTGCCACATAAAACGACTTTCGACACATTATGAGACACGTTGGAATGTCACAAAGTGCCACGCCTGCCACGTGAAACGAAGCTACGCCACGCGACACTTGAAACCTCCAAAAGTGCCCACTCTTGCAGAACTCGCCATAGGCACGGCCATTTTACCCACACGACGGTCGCTCGCAAACAGTTGTCGACGGTTGCGGGCACCAAAGCAGCGTCAAGCGAACATGTCTCCACCCCCAGACTCCCAAAGTAAAACGAAAACACTTTGCTACGCATTCGGGAAAAAGATATTTAAAGGAAATGGCCATCTTCATGGTAGTCATTCAACATCATTCAACAATCAACTACAACTTCAGCCGTGACGTCAACCACCATGTGACCAAACTGTATCAAACCATGACCGTATATGACCATGATAGTCAAGGGTCTCAAAGCGGCTTAGTGAGCAAATGATGAATCCTTGCGAAGCACCCAAATTGCATTCGTAGCTGGAAAGCTCCTCAGACTCAAAAGCCAAATGAGATCGAATGAGGATATGTTTGCAAAATGAGAAGAGTGCCTTCCCACTGGAAATTCGGCTCAAATGGCGTCTCTCCTTTCTCGTGAAACAGCATGCATCCAGCTTGATCACTGATTAATTACCTAGCTATGCTTATGCGGTTATGCGGATTCAAGATCAGTTTTGTAATTGAATTCGCGCAGGTTTAGCCGCTCCTGGTTTCGTGCCAAGTCCACCAAGGAAAAGGAAGCTGAACTGAAGCTGGAGAGGTCCTTTAAGAGCTGCAAACAAAATCAAACAAGTCCAAAATGCTGATGAAGAGTGATGCCTGTGGCATCCTGTGGCATCCCATGGCATGTCTCACGGGGCCTTGCCTCTCGAATCCTTTCGCTTTACGAGCGTTACGAGAGTGTCCGATCCCTCCCTACCGTATGAATTATGTTCTCAGCATCGTAGTGATTTTGAACCTGCTGGTAATACTCGCATCATGAAAAAAAGGAGATTGTGTCCACTGTGTTTCGTTTTTGTGAAACCTGAGGCATGAGTACTGAATTTCTGAGCCCACGCATTTTACCATTGCAAAATTGCACATCCCCTAGATCCCGGCAGTCATAGGATTCTTCTGCGGAAATCACGAAGTACATTTCCGTCACGTCAGATGGCAAAGCTGACAAGTCCAGCTGCAAGCGCGATTCCTCAAGCATTCAGCGAAAGCTGTCGAACCATCGTGGCATCTCTAGCTGTCATTTACGCGGATTTAAAGTTCACAGAAACCAACGATCTGCTGCTGCAGCACTGCTGTACAAATCGCCACAAGCAGCTCGGCACCCACGGTCTGATTCCAAAGCAAAAGAACAGCTCCAATCTCAGCGATACAAAAATCCGCTCGCGCCGAAGCTGCCGAGGCGTGGTAGTTTAGCAGCGGATGATACGGACAGATTTGGCAGTCTGTCAGACTGGTACGGCTTCAGCTGCGGGGGGGCCATGTTCGCCCGGGACAGGCCGCCAAAAGTTCGCGGTAATTTGCACATTTTGCATATCGGCCCAGCATCGGCCAAATGCACCGTTCCGATCCGACATGGCCGCAACATTGGCCCGACTTGGGGTCAACTTTGGCCAGCAAGGCCCCAACTTGCGCCCACTTAGCTCCGACTCCAACTTTGGCCCAACTTGGCTCCAACATGGTGCAACTTGGCCATAAGTTGGACGCATTTGGAAGCAACTTCGGCCAAGAGCCGGGGCCCAAGCTGGGCCCAACCCGGGCCAATTTTGCGGACCCAATGCGAGACGCTGAAAACTTACATTTTTACCATTTTTACCGCTATTTCCATTTTGGTTGGGGATTCGTGCGTGCGTGCCCATGTTGCCCACATTGGGCCTGTCTTGGGCCCAACTTCCGCGGCAGATGCCCCCGCACAGGGCCAAGTTGCGCACGTTAAGCCCAACTTGCGTCCAAACGTGCCCACATTGCGCCCAAGTTGGGCCCAAGTTGGGCCCAAGTTGGAGCCAACTAGCCCGAGCTCTGCGCAAGTTAGGCCCAAGTTGGGCTCAAGTGGGCTCCTGTTCTTAAGGCCTAGGACGGCCAAGTTTGACCCCAGTCGGCTTTGGTTGTGCCCAATACGCCCGCTCCTTTCCTCTCTATTCAATTTTCTGGGTGCTGGCGGTTCTCGTCGCGAAGCGACTCGAATAATTTGACAAAGAGTCGTTGCCGTTCTCTTGTGTCCATGAACCCACGGCTCGGCCAACAGACTTGGACATCTCCTCACAGCGGCAAACCAGAGATGAAACAAGAATAGGACAGTCAACATTCGGATGACCTAGGGGACCTGAACAGCGCATGTTCAAGACCTTAAAATCAAGATAAAATTATAAAATCGAGATGGAATGAATTGGAATGACATGCGCTCCTGATTTCAGGCCCTACTTCTACTTGGACAGAATCCGCCCCAGAACACGCCATGTCTACTTACTCAAGGTCACAGGCTCTGGACTTACAATGCCATGGATGCGAAGGACTTGGAAGCAACCAATCATATGGAGATAAGACACGCTTCAGCAGGAGAACCAATGTGAACAGGCATCAGTTGCATGATCTACTTGGTTGTCGGAAAAGCCACCTAAACGACCTAAATGTTTCTAGATTCAGCCCCTCCGTTTGTTTTCCATGGATGAGTTTTTGGCGATTCAGTCCACCCATGCAACGTCAAAGCATGTCCACACAGTACATTGCCGGTAGCAGGGCTCTCCTCTTTGTACAAATTGTCCTTCTTCTGTACGTCAGCGGCCTGGCAGAAACATCGACTTTAAAATATTGTTCAGGCACAGAAATAATATTATATACATATAATACATAATATATATATATATACATCATCTCTACAATTTGCAATGTCATGGAAGAATACATATGTATATGATTCGATGCGCCAGATCTATACACATATTTCATATTTATGAATCACTATCTGATGTCCGCCGATATATCTTCACTTAGCTGGATCAGACTCAAAGCTTGGATCATGTCGCCGGTTTTAGGTACACTGTGCGCAGCAAAGAGTGGAGGTGTTGCCTTGGGACTGGTGGCTGAACCAATGTCGCAAGAATAGACCATGTGCTCTTCGGCATAGACAACAAGGTTGCAATTGGGTTGCTCCTGGAGACAAGAATGAAGCCACAAACAAACCCAGAAACATGGACCGCTCTAGTGTGGACTCTGGTCGGGGAATTATATTATATAGTGGTATTCTTCTCCTCTTGGGCAGCAGCAAATGCTCCAAAAATGCTGTCAGCCACGAACATGTAACAGTCTGCAGTGCTCAGCAAAGTCTTTGCGGACGAAAACGGATGGCCGACAAATTCTATCCATGATGAATAGTAACAATCGTGAAATACAGCAACCTCCAGTAATCTTATCATGTGTTCAATTACATGCTCGTGTACATACGTATATGAGATTATATGAGCACATCTATGCAAGCCATTGTGTGCCTCCGTACAGAGATACACACAGAGGGACGTATGAGTAGTAAATTGTGAGTCGGTGTTTTGAGGATTCCCATTCAATGATCCTATACGTGTCCATGTAAGGACGTGAGAGAGCGCAGTAAGCCAAAAGTTATAAAGACAGGTCATACCGGTCATACTGGTCATACCGGCTTAGATTCGAATGATGACAGTCCTCAAACTCACTCTTGCTACCGTTTCTGCGCGTCCATTGAATGACAACTTCCATCTCGGCAAGCTTTCGGGAAGCTGCAGGCGCCACCACTGAAACTTTGGTATCGATACCTGGCAAGTCTTCACAAAACGAGTCCAGAACAAGGCCTTTGGACCTGAAAGTCAGTAGCAGTCAAGTACTGGCATATGTCCTCTAGATTAACATAGAACTCAGGCAAAAGCCTAAAATGGAAAAAACAAAAAATTAAAGAAGAAAGTACTCTTTTGATCTCTTTTGCTTCGCCGATGTGTTCCGGCATGTTTCATCTGGTTCCATCCACAGCACACATCACATTTCGTTGAAGGGAATGCTCCGAATGTGTCGGGATGTGCCTTTCATGATAGCAATAGTGTCCGCAATCTTCATGCTGGTCTCTGGTTCTCGAAGAATTTCAACAATTTCGCGTCCTTTGCCTTATTTGGTCGGTACATGCAGTGCATGTGTCAGGCTCGGAAAATGTTTAGAAGGTTGTCAGGATCATTTCCATACATCGGCAGCTCCGGCAGCTGATAGTTGCTGATAGTGTCCACAAAAGCTAAAATCAATGAGCCATGAGCGAGTCGTCACCAATCAATTGGTAGGAAGAGCCTCATCACATGAATTACTCATATGATCTCATATGCTCAATGCATCCTGGGCTGTTTGTTCGGCGCACCTTTTAGATCCTTTTTGTAACATGTTGTAATTAATATATAAACTGTCACAAGCCAGCAGTGCACTTGCTCTCGCGTGGATGTCTGAAATGCCTTTTGTTTGTCATTCCCGTTCCCATAGCCAAAAAGAAGAAACAAGGGAGATAAGAAGAAAAACAGCTATGTATCTTCAAACCAACAACTTTCTATTTTGCTGCCGCAGCGAAACTGCCGCAGTTGCTTCCAATTTGGCTCAGTCCCTCTCCTCTCCTACAAGAAACTCGATCCTGATTGTACTGGGAGGTCGAACGAAACATCTGAAGCATTCAGAAAGTCTGTTCGTGAAGGCCGTTCAGATCGTGAAGGCTCTGAAGGGGCATTGAAAGCAAGACCTTCAGCATTTATTTCTGATGAGTTTCCAGGCTCCATGATGTCGACACTGAACTCAAGATCCACAAATTCAGGGTAGTCCTGGACCTCCGCAAATTCCACATCTTCCAGGATCTTCCGAACCACGCTGTCCAGCTGTTTTTTCATCCTGGGATTTGCATGGAACATTGTGGGAGGAAGAAATATCCAGCTTGCATCACCTCTCATGGGATCCCAACTGTGGTGGCTACAAAAAAAAACATAGCATGACTTAGCATCTCTTCCCACATCTTTCGTCCTCAAGTTTCGTGAATGGTTTCCCTGGATTGATAGATGGCTACAAATGGGTCGAATAGGTTGCCTACTAGCACCCAAAACGCAAATAACTATAGCCGTCGATAACCGTCGCCGGTCCAAACAAACCATCCAGAACCGGAAGAGAATGATTTCGAAACTCCACTTGAATGATTAAGCTAAGTGTTTGACATGGAGGGACAAAATTGTGTTGTGCAAACGCAGCACGACAATTCTCGCTGATTGATGACAAAGACAACGCCAAGCAATTGAAAATCGAGAGGATGTTATTCACCTTTGCCCCGCCAGCATTTCCTTCAATGTCAAAGCATTTGGTTCAAAGAAGTCTCTCAAATCCAAGAGCTAAGATGCCATTTTGCTTCCTTCTTGTCCGCCACCAACGTAGCGACTGCACCCTTGTCGCCCTTGCCAATGGCGACAACGCGGCAGCGTTGTTTGCTCCTGGAAACGGAATTGGAACAAACATGCTCTGCTCTGCAATCAGCAACATAAGGCAGCATGAGCACGTGAGATGCTGAAGATTTTGGTTCTGTGTCCCCTTCAACAGTGCTACAAAAATGTTGAGCAAGCATATGTATCGTAGCAGTGTGTATAGAGTGAATCCTATACAATCATATGCCGTTTGCCAATTCTAGCAGTTGACAACAAATAAAGATACTCAGCTGGTTCTTACCAAGTTGCTTGATACCCTTCTCTACCTCATCTCGGAAGGCGATGGTGGTCAAGCGAGCTCCCAAAGCTTCTACGACCTGATGGGTGTTTTGAAAATTGATTTTGCAATCAAAAGACAGGAGAATGCAGTGTGAATGCGCAGCACATAGGCATGTGGAGAATATCGAACCATCATGTCGCTCCCGTGTGAGCATCGCACCACCAAACAGTGAAGCATTGAGATATCAAGACAATACGCAGAGCCATGATTGCCACAGCCGAGAATTCTATGGGCGGAAGTATGTACAACCATCTACAGTGTTCCTTGATTCGACGGCTGATAAATGGCCGCCTATCACTTGATAGCGTGATGAGAAAAAACGATAAAAACCGTCTATCTTCCACAGCATAGGTTCAGAGAATGAGACTGCCTGAAGCGAGGCAGTCTTGAAAGCCTTCCGATGTTTGCCTGCATTTGTCAAGCTGCTGAGTGACTCAATGAAGAAAATGAAACATCAATTGCCAAAGGACTTCTCCAAGTGAGCCATTGAACATAGCCTACTCTCTCATTACAGTAGTTGGTTGATAGGTTTTCCGATTTTCCTACTATGGGTTATCACAATCCCCAGTAAACTAGGCAGTAAAAGTAAAGTCCCTATAGTAACCAATCAAGCATGGTATTTTTAATGGCTCAAGTTGCGTTGCAGTTCTGTATCTTCCACGATCTTCCAGCGTATTCATGCATATTCAAGCTTGCAAATCAGGGAGAAAAAAGTGATTCATGGTTTGCGATGGAAATGTGGACTTGAAAAAATCTAGGAATCTTCTGAAAGTCAATACTATACTAGACTCTACTTGCAACAAGATCAACAACCAAGAAAGCGATGAATGACACCTTGGATATTCTGATGTTTTTCTTTTGGAAACGGACAAAGTCCGTTCAAACAGTCTCAAAAACCGTGTGAAATTGCAATCGTGATAACATCACATATTGTCCCAGGCCAGGCCTTTGGTCAAAAGCCAGCTGTTTGGATCTTGCAAATGCTTCACCAACTCATCGGCCTTTTCTCGGCTCATCTGAAACTCCAAAATGATGGACCCAGCAAACACCTCGCAAACACAGGTTAATGCAGTTGATGTGCAGAAGGCTTAGCAGTTGGCAAGTGTACTTGCATGCCTGCCTGTGGGTCAAAGTACATAGACCAAACCCGCAAACCGGAACCCAAATTGCATACAGTATTCAAGTATTCTTCCATATTCTTCCTTTTGTCATGGCTAAACCTCCGTGACCATCTCCTGAATTGCCACACTACCAAAACCTACCTATCCCAGCCTTGCAATCCGCTGGCTCTTCACCAACAGCTTTGGAGATATCCTGTCGTACTGCAGAGTCGGTTCGGAAATGCTGTGGCACTGGGCACCCAAAATTCTGACCTACACTTCAGTGTGCCGACCAGACAAAGCAAGTCGATGTCGCAGGATAGTATGCATGGGCGGAAATTAGGGAGGTCTTTCTCATACTACCATGCCACATTCCATGATTGCCAGTTTGCTGTCTTGTGTGATTCGGAGAGTGCTCATAGTTGTATTATATAATGGAAAAGGATGCCAAAGCTTTGCGCAACAACAATTTGACATAGTGGTAAACATGGAGCCCAAATCATCGTCACCAAATAGATCAAAAGAAAATGACATTTGAAGAATGTTGAAGCATGTTGAGGCATCGTAGCATGCATGTAGGTGGCAGGTCGTAGAATGCATCCAAGCATCGCTTTTGATGGATTCAATCCACTTCTTCCTTTTGTCTGCCGACTTCACCGTGGCATAAGCAAGGTCAAAGCCTTACCAACAGATCCGACAGCACGGTCGATGGATGTCACCAGTAATCTGATTTCCGTCTACTGAGAATCAAAATTGTGAGCTACAACCTGTACCTTGCAGAACATTCAGTGTTAAAATGCAATAACTGGCAATAACTATGAAGGTTCATTCTTTGATCTTCAGTATAGTACATATCTTCACGATAGAATTATATCCATGCTTCTGAGGAAAGGCCTGCCAGTGTCGGTTTCCTTCATCTTCCATGTTAAAATCACTTTGGATACTTTGGATTACTAGCCCCTGAGTCGAACTCAGAAGAATGGAGCCGAGTATTTGACTTGGCGCATGCGAAATCAGTATGTATTAATGGCTGAGTGGTTTCGACATTGCTACAATTCCCGAACGAATGATTCTGTCAAGGGTGCAGGCCTGTCTCATTCTGTTTCTTGTGCTTATGTCTTGTGGTTTCCTTCAGCGCGCATGTTTCCTTCTCTTATCCACCCCCTTCCTCCTCACCATTCGACTTGTTCTTGTCCTTCCTCTACTCCTCTTTTTGTGTTTCCTCCTTTTCTCGTCTTGTCTCCTCTTCTTCTTCTTCTTCTTCTCCTTCTTCTTCTTCTTCTTCTTCGTCTTCTTCTTCTTCTTCCTATTCTTCACTTTAATTCTGGACTTGCTCTTTGGCTTGGCAGGTTTTTTCAGAGTCTCTTCAGTGGTGTGTGACGAATTTACAACAAAACTGGCTGTGTGGATTGTGGCATCGCTTCAGCTTGTGCTGTGCCTTCATCAAATCGTTGCGTCCAGCAAGATCATGGGACATCACACCCTTTTGTGCGGTTCCTATCGCTTTGTCTTATCTCTCGGAATTCTAGCTGTTCCCTTCCTCCACTCTCAATCTTACGAATGGCCACTCATTGGTGGAGTGTCTATTCTCTTTCGATGCCCTCTTCCAAATCTTTGGATAGCAAGAAGCGGTGGGATGCGGGCAACCTGTCAACTTTACGAAGTACTCCCTTGATTGTTGATTTGTTTGAATCTGTGATTGAGTCTAATATCAAGTTCATGAATCCTGAAACGGAATGAAACAAGGAACATTTGTGAGTGTCCATTTTGGGACATCTCATTCTGTGTCGATCCCTCATTTCTTCCCCAAAACTGGAATTCACACCACTTCCTTTCTGTGCTCAGATACCCTGGCAAAAGGCGGATGTCAATGAAAAAGCATAACATGAAACGGTCAAGAGGACAAGGAACATCTGCAACTACAAGCATATCATATCAAGGGTGCAGAGAGGCCTGAAGATACTGAAGACATTATTCAATTATTCAATCATGTTCAATTATTCAATTTCATAAACGCTTCAATTTCATTTCTTGTCCAAGCAACGTATCTGGTGTCTCGGCTTCAAGTCATTCAGATCAACTTGGATCCATCGTTTTGTGCTGGCACCATCAGCTTCCTTTGGGAAGGTGGATACGTCGTACACAAAACATCTGCAGGGGTTTAAGCCAGTTTAAGCCACCTCTGCTACGAGGCCATTCCTGAAAGGAAAACAAATGACAAGTCAATCAACAGATCGTAAGAGCGAATCAAAATTCAAGACCATTACTATGCTATACTATGCTGTCTATACTCCACTAGGTACACATAGTGAGAGTATGTGACAGTAGAAACATGTGGAAACCAAGTGTCTGTCATCCTTGCTTGCAGCCTCTCCACGGGCAAATTCAATGCCTCCGCTGTAAATTTCAGCATGAAGTCCATCGATGCAGGAAAAAGCCTTTGCGCAATTCTGGAGCCACAGACGAGGGGTCTGACATACTGGGCAAAAGGAAAGACATTGCCAAGATAGTACAAAACTATATGGGGAAAAAATAACTACAACAGTTAGAAACAAATAAATGAAATGCAGACACCTAAACAGATAGATAAACAGCACTGGGTACACAGATAAGACAGATGAGTAAAGGATTGTGTGAATAATTGAGGGCATAAAGCAAATTTATGCAAGTGGATTCCAAAAGATAATAAACAAACAAAATAAATGCAGGAATCATAAGACTAAATCAACAAATGAGTACAAGACAAATAGACAGCCACTGAATAAATCAATCAATAGACAATTTGAGAATAAACAAACAACTACGTAAAACAAAGCGACATACACAAATGAGAAAATGAGCGAATGAAACAATAAATAATAAATGAACAAACAAATGAAGTGTACAATAAACATGCTAGAATAGTCTAAAGGTAAACAAAATAAGCAACTGCGAAGATTGATAAGGTGCACTTAAAGACTATGATACAAACCAAGCTTAAATAATATATATATATATACTTGCAGCCAAAAGAAAACTGAAATCGAGATTGAACATGTGCAACCTGCAAGTTGCATCGTAGGGGGCACTGTGCCGGGCACGGGCATTGGGCTTGAATGTGCACAAAAATGGGAATAAAAAAGCATGGATTGAAACATTGCATGTCGTATACACGTAGTTGGAATTGGGGATCTGAGAGGAAAGTCCGAATTGGACTGCATGCTCCTAGAAATGAATCAAACATTAGAAATAGATCGGAGCATGTTGGGAAAATCAAGAGTATAAACTGAGGGGCTATAATAGGACAAATAAATATCTTTACGGACTACCTTCCAATAAGACCCCTTCCTCTCTCAACAAAGGCATCCGTTGAGAATGTGTCCTGGCAGAAAGATTCTTGGAAAACCGCAGCACACGCAAATGTTTTGTCGTCAATCGAGTCAGAGCTTTCAAGTGCAGGTCAAGCTACTGCGCCCGCAAAGTTCCGAAAACGATTTCATCCTGAGTGACGCAGATCAAGAATTGGTGTCCAGGTAGAACCAGTTCTTCACCAAAAAATGTGTGGATGATACACATCTTTGAAAAAAATCGGGAGATTTGACCCTGCGAATATATACATCGATATATTATATCATATCATATTATATTACATTACATTATATTATATCATAATATATCATGTTATACTATATCCTATTATGTAATATATGTATATCAATATATATATATTATATATAATGTGTATATCCGTATACCAGTAGTACCGCACAAGGCGGTGGCGGAAGTTTCAAAAATGAAAAACCTGTAGGAGAGGTGCGTTGCTGTGGCGCAAAAATGGCAGAGCGAACCCACTGATGGATTGAAAGGTGGTTGAGCGTTTCTCCCTTTCTGTCTCTCTTTCTCTCTTTCTCTCTGTCTCTCTCTTTCGCCATCTATCTACAGAGTTACCTTTCTAGCCATCTACCTATCTACCTGTCTATTCATGTAGCTATCGTTCGA
>Ga0126342_10013580_pt1 | contig 14407 bp, 12 predicted proteins | sample Cyp1metagenome_FD_92528 | JGI IMG/M metagenome (GOLD analysis project Ga0126342, IMG submission 92528) | Coral microbial communities from Lord Howe Island, Old Settlement Bay, Australia - Cyphastrea 1 metagenome | ecosystem: Host-associated > Invertebrates > Cnidaria > Coral ...
AATGGACACGCACAAATCTGAGAAGTGCAACATAGACGTTTGAGCCAGCTTGGATTGACATGGCTTACATCAAGCCTTTTTTGCCCGAGAAAACAGGTGAGATTTGCGTTTGATTTGGTGAGGTTAATATCATCAATCATTAATCATAACCATAACTATTATTCCATTATTAACTATCAACTAATTCCATAATATTGGTCTATCATGGTCTATCACACTCTTCGGAATTCTAACCAATTTTCATGTTGGATTCACTATCCAGGAATCGGTATTCCGAAGTGAAGACATCTTTTTTTTCACAATCCCCTTCTGAAACCAGCTAGACCCAGGATATTTTCCGAATTTGAACCACGATGTTGCCGGAACTATTCGTTCGAACATCTATGAAAATATGTTCGAACGTGGCGTGTAATTCATATCCCTGAAATATTCGAAAATATATTCCATGATAAATGTTTAGATATGTTGACTCATATATATATATATATATATCATATACCATTATACCATGTATACATCAAATTATACCAATGTATGTACCATGAGATAACAGTGAGTCAAGTGAGTCAAGTGAGTCAACTTTCCCATGGGATCTTGGACATTGAAATCGTCTCCCATGGGAGGCACATCCGAATTTTCGATGCCGGACTTACCCGAGGTTTTAGAAAAACCAATGGCTGCTGAATCTGTTTTTTTTTTCTGGATGAATTCCTCCATTCTGTTGAACATCATCAAAACCGCTAATAAAAACCTGAAAATTATTGGTTGAATCCCCATGGAATCCCCATTTTTTAATGGTAAAAAATGGCAATATATCACCAATGTTTGCGAAAAAAAAACTTGTGCGTTCTCCTGTCACCAGATCTGTTTCAGAGATCCCCACCTGTGAAGATGCAAGACAACCTGAAGCACGTAACCACGGATGTGCCAATATCTATGGCACTATGGGCTGCTAAACCATGAAAAATATGGGCTTAACCATGCCAGGTGCCCAAAAAACTTGGCGACAAATTGCGAGAAATAACTAGGTCCGCTAGGTGAGCTATGCATGGTAGACATATCATGACATATCTATATGATATCTGGGTAAATTATAATATTTCACTAACCTGAATAGTTCGGCCATTTGGGGATGATTTCCCTTATTAAGCATGATTATAGTGAGGTCGCAGTGAGGTCATTATAATTTGACCAGACATATCTATGATATGCTCAACACATATCACATCTCGGGGGGCACCTACCCTTGCGGTTTTCCCGATGGTTTTCGGCAACAGGTCCGAGCGCAACGCGAGCGCAACGAATGCTTTGAACTCGAGCATTCACCAATTATGGGTCTTCATTTGGTCATTTTCAGAGGGAAACCAATGGTTTTAGGGGTTTGCTCCCATTCTTGAGACACACTTTTTTTTTCTCCAATTCTCCAATTCAACTGATGTTTCAGATTGTTTCAGTATATGTGGTGTTTCCAAATTTGTGCACCGAAGATGTGAAGAAAACTGGATGAAGTGAGCCACAGCTGAAACCACAAACGCATTGTAGCGCCATTTTTGGATGGCGAAAAAACCCTTGGTCTTGAAAACAACATCTGGCTACAACAAAACACCCAAAAAAAAAGTTTCTCGACTTCGGACGCTTGTGACAACATTTCATTTCTTCCCGGACGCTCGGAATGTTGGATTGTGAAGCAACCACGGTTTCACCATGATGCCGATGGAGCCCCCATTCTTTTAAGCTCCATCCAGTGACCCTGATGTTTCACCATGTTTCACCTCCATTTTTCAAAACTGATTAAGCCTCCAACTCTTCTCCATATGCTGAAAATCACCACTCAATCACCATTACAACTAAGGTGGTAAAACAACCCCTCTGAAAAATATGAGTGAGTAACAGTTGGGATGATGACATTCCCAACTGAATGGAAAATAAAATTCATGTTCCAAACCACCAACCAGATAGCATCTATAAATAAATGGTGGATTACTTCTATAATCAGATAGCATTATACCAAGATAAAGAAAAAGTCCCATATCATATCATAAAACATCCCAGTATATATCCCACTATATTTATACCACTATTATATATCATACCATAAATATATATATATGGTCAGAAAATTTAGTCCCATATCAGAAAATATATATCCCACTATTATACCATTATATGGGGATGGATCAATACCTATTAATACCATTTTTAGGGGAGTGAACATCCATTTACCAGCTATTTTGATGTGAACTACAGGGGTACAAGGTTTTGACCCACTGCCATATATTTTCCATCGTAACCCCCCCAGCATTTCTTGCTGAAAAATCCCATCTCAATCTCGGCAACTGCTCCAGGCCAGCGCCAGCTGCCGCTTCATAACCTCTCCGTTTTTTGGCAAGAATCCATGGGAAAAAATGATCTGGGTAAATTATAATTTATAATATTTCACTAACCTGAAATAAGGCAATTTTGGGATGATTCCTCTTACTAACCATGATTCCAGTGAGGTCGCAGTGAGGTCGTTATAATTTACCCAGAAATGATGGGACAAAATGGGACACCTATGGAATGATTGACGATGATCGTACGGCATAAATTCAATGGGGAAAAAATGTATGATGATACAATGATACATCATTGGGAGTAAACTGAGCATGGACAAAGCCATCACCCATCTTGTCTTTTTTTCCGAAACTGGGCTCAGGTCAATTGGGGGTTGAAATTTCTGACCCATAGAATGACCCAAGTTATTCATAGTGTTATTTCAAGTGGTGTTTCAAACTATTATTTACTGGCATACTGCTATTCATACTCTAATTTCATCCCCCATTAAAATTATTAATAACTGTTGTTATTCATAGTGCTGTTATTATAGTGCTATTCTAATTTCATACTGTTGTTATTCATAGTGCTATTCTAATTTCTTATTACTGTTTATAGTTGTTATTTGGAGAAACACGGGAAGACAATCATCCCATCCCCCAATATTCAGCACGCGCTATAAATCTTTTTGGTCAATACGTGTAAATCCTCCACGAAAGAAACCTTGGTTTCTGGCTGGTAGTAGGCAGGGGGAAGGGATTTGTACCAAGAAATCATGCGGCAATCAGACCATCGGGATGGATACGTGACCTTACTCACAATCATTTCTTAAGAGAGAAGGTGTCTAAGGTCGTCCTTGTGCGTCAGCAAAAAGAGTGTCCTTGTGTTTTTCTGTGTCAATTTTGGGGGGTAGATTCTACGCCAATTGACGAGAAGTGTCACCTTAAAAAATCTCCAGTTGATCATGAAAAATCGCCAAAACCAGCGTTCGCTCGGAGGCTTTTGGATCCGATGAAACCACTAAGCCATTGGAAAACAGCCGCTATGCCAAGCCAATCAAGGTATCCCCATGCTGATCAAATCCCCAAACGCTTTGGTTAAAGATGTCCCATCTTTGAATATGTTTGGTCCGGAATTTGTTTATGTCATCTATCCTCTGGCAAACGAACTAACATAACGAACTGGAAAGATCCACCATGCTATTAATGGGAAAATCAATTAGTTCGACTGGGCCATGTTCAATAGCGAACACTTAGTTTACCAGAACGGTATATATATCAGTCTTTGTTGTGCCTAGTTTTTGTGGATGAAACCTACACCCCCAAAAAAAATAACCGGATCATTCAGCGCCCAGCGCTGCGCCTCGAGCGCAAAAGACGCTGCAGTTCTGTCCATTCACCACACCACCGCAGGTGTTCAACCATTCGGGGCGATCAAGATGGCTTCCTGGGCGAGCTGGAGCTGAATTTACCGCCTGGTTAAATGAATATTCATAGATGGATGGATGGATAGAACATTTTCATGAACATTTAAAGATAGATATGTACATAATATGATATGTGTGTATGTTCACAACTGTGCATTTTATGCGGGAAATGGGTATATACATGGATCACTTCTTAAAAAATAGAAATCAGTTCAAGAAAATGGTGGCAAGATGTGGCACGGTACAATCGAAATGGGTGTACTTAGAAATTCATAGACATACTCAACTCTGGAAATAGCTAGATACTGGTAGATACCCTCCTGTAAACGGATGTGGAAAACCCACCATATCCCACCAGTAGATCATTTTCTTTGAGAAATAACTGGTGTTCCACATCTTAAAATGTAGGTTTGCCCCAGGGTACCTCGGAAACAAACCAGCAAGACATGGTGAAGCGCGCTTCAGCACTGAAGCGTTGTTCTCAGTGGGTGGATTGGTTTATGTTCATCCCCAAACCAGTCAGTAGTATAACGGTATACCCTCTGGTAAACGTTTACATAACTATGGAAAGATCCACCATTTTTAATGGGAAAACTCACTATAAATGGCCATTTTCAATAGCTATGTTAGTTTACCAGAGGGTAACTATAAAGCGACATAGCTATGAAGCGATAATTTGGCTGAATTAACACACAATGCTTATTTTTACCAATTGTAAAAAAAAGAAGTTCGTAATAATTCACTGGTTGGTGGTTTTAACCATCTTGAAAAATATGAGTTTGTCAATGGGGAGGATGATCAATTCATGTGATGGAACATAAAATTCATGTTCCAAACCACCAACCAGATGAATATCATATTCCCATTGTTGTTAGTTTATAGCCTATTAACCACTATTAACCATCACTATTAACCAACGGTTAATCATCACTAGCACCATTATACCAAGCTGACGAAAAGTCTTCGGGATGATTCCATCAACTCATCAAGATGATATCATCCATTATCAAGATTCAAGTCCTTCAAGTTGATGAATCGAATGAACAGAGTAATTGAAAAAATGATTCAACATATTCAATATTAAATAATCAACCAAAGATATAATATCATAAAATATGATGCATTAAGAATTTAAGGTTTTATCAACTAGATTCAACATTTGATTCAACATGTGATCTAATTGGTGGTTGAGCCACCCCCTGAAAAATATGAAAGTCAGATTGGATCATCATCCCAACTATTGGAGAACATTAAATTCATGTTCCAAACCACCAGATTTAACATAGCTATTGATAATGGCCATTTATAGTGAATTTTCCCATAAAAAAATGATGGATCTTTCCATAGTTTTGTAAACGTTTACCAGAGGGTAATGATTCAACCTTCATACCCTCTGGTCAACATACAAAAAACTATGGAAAGATCCACCATTTATAGTGATTTTTCCCATTCAAAATGGTCATTTTCCATAGTTATGTAAACGTTTACCAGAGGCTATTCCCATACAAAATATGCCATTTTGATCATTTTCAATGGGAAAATCCACTATTTCTATGCCCATTTTCCATAGTTTTTTGTATGTTGACCAGGCAAAGGCTAGTTTGATCATCATCGAATCCGCATCGAATCCATCCGGAATCCATATCCGGAACGAATCCGCCGTGGCTCCATCGCAGGGTACAAATTGGCACAGCGGCAGGGTTCCGATCAAAGCACCTTGACCTGGTGATATAGGAATGATGTGGAATGATATTGACCTGGTCAATCCTATATCAACCAGATTTCCATATCATGGTTGATATATGATATATGGTTGATATATGGTTGCTATCATATATAGCAACTGGATATATTGGATATGGAATTAACCATTGTTTGCGAGAGTTAATAGGGTCAAATCTGGTTGATATATGGTTGATATATGGTTGATATATGGTTGATGGTGATCATTATCAACATGGTGAACCAAGCAACTGGATATGGAGGTTTCCTAAAATAAGGTACCCCTAAGTCATAATAAGTGGTTAATATGGTGGTTAATATCCGGTTCATATGGTTAATGATGATGGTTATTATATGGTTAATGATGGTTAATAAGAACCTGGTTGGTGGTGCAATAACCATCTTGAAAAACATGAGTTCGTCAAATGATGTCAAATGGGAGTATGACATTCCCAACTGAATGGAAAGTCATAATCCAGTCATGTTCCAAACCACCAACCCCATTTCATCCATTTTGGTCGCTGGGATTTTATTGGGGATTCTGTATGGAAATCACCATTTCTCACCATAGAAAATCCATCAGAAAACATAATGCATGTAGGGGATGAAACCAGCTCCTGGGGACAGAATGAAACTTGTGATTTTTTTTTGATGGGAGTTGTTCGACAGGAAAAATATGGGAGATCTTCTGGGAACAAAAACTGTCATGATTCTGGATGTGGCCAGTGTCATTCATTTTCTATGGGAATACCCGGCCTGGTAAACGTTTACAAAAAACTATGGAAAGATCCACCATTTTTCATGGGAAAATCAACGATTTCTATGGGCCATTTTCCATAGGGTATCCCATACAGGTTCTGTTGGGATACGTGGTCAGTGGATGAGAAAAACTCACTAGTGGTAACCGTTTTACGACGGAGATTCATGTGAAGAAAAAACCAGGAGAATAACCTTAAACAGTTCCGAAAATATTGGTAAGGTTGATCATTTTTTTGTATCCCAACCAGTCTATTTGGGAATAATTTATGTTATGGGATATGGTATGGGAACAAAATAGTCGTTCTGGAGCAAAATGGTATATCCCCATGTTCGAAGAAATATTCCTGGGCTTTCCCTCTGGTACTGACCAACTGTTCGCTATTGAAAATTGCCATTTATAGTTGATTTTCCCAGTTAAAAATGGTGGATCTTTCCATAGTTTTGTCAACGCTTACCAGAGGGTACCTTAGTTCAACTGGGGAGAACAAAAATCCGATGTAACAGGTATATCTCCCATAGTCCTTAGATGTCCTTAGTCTGAGTTGTCCCATTTCATGGCCATAAACTTCGAGAAATACGACTAATGTGGGTAAAAGAATTTCATAAACCATCCCCCAGTCATGAGCATTTTTTATAAGTGGTATAGTTACCGTTCCCAGTCATGGCCGGTTTATTAAACCATTGTTTTACCCATTCAATGTCCGCCAAGTTGCTGTTGCAGCTCAGTGTCGTTGTATTAGCCTGGAAGCCCGGATTGCCTGAGTTCATCATCGATGGAATCCCAACTTCTTCACGTCGTTAGAAAAATCATGTAAGATCCTACTTGGTGGCTCATCCCACGGCTCGTAAGTGGGTTAGTTCACCCCAGTGATTGATGTGGATTAACCCTACAAAAATCCCATTTATAACTGGGGTTATAGTTATCACCCACTTACGAGCCGTGGGATGAGCCACCAAGTAATTATGATACTATCTGACATGACAAGTTTAGGGTTTCTATCTGATACTAACTATGATACTATCCTACCTATGATACTATCTGATTTTGCTGCGTGGATTTCCTTTGTGAAAATAAAAAATCATCCACTCAGCAAATCCACACTAACAAATGATCGCTGGGTTGCTATGGTCGCATCTCCCAACAAATATCGGGATTACTCAATTTCGAAAATACATCAAATTACTATCATGCATCATGTTTGCTTGCTTAAATACCATTAAACCATTGAAATTAACATCAAGTTACATATTATCACTTAGGAATGTTATCAGCAACAAAAAAATCTCATCTCCCATTAAATCAACACATGATTGGTTCTTTAACCACCCATGGTTTCGCCACCCCGAGGCGCCACCCATGGTTTCGCCCCGGTACAGGTCACATCACACTGGCCCTGGTAGATCAATCCGTCGCAGGGCGTCTTTTCAAAGGCTGGATCTTTGGGCACCGTATTGGCCTCGAAATGGGACCGAAATTGGGGCGAAATGGGATGCCGTGGAAACTGATTGAAACCATCGGCTTTTCTTGGGAAAATCGACGTTGAAACTATGATTTCTTGGGAAGATCTACCGTGGAAACCATGGTGGAAACTGATGTTTTCTTAGGAAAATCGACACGTAGAAACTAAGTGGTTTTCTTAGGAAGATCTACGGGAGACTGGCGGGGAAAAACCCCATGGGGCCATTGGGGGTTCCGGAAATTGTCCCTGAAACCAACTTCAATGATCCGAGTTTGCTCCCCAATTTTGGAGTTAGTAGGGTCAAATATGGTTGACTGGTTGGTGGTTGAGCCAGCCCTCTGAAAAATATGAGTCAGTTGGGATCTAACGACATTCCCAATATATGGAAAAATAAAAGTCATGTTCCAAACCACCAACCAGTTGATATATGGTCATATAGTTAATAGTAATTTCCCAACGTCAAAGATATGTTTTCGATATTCACCATATTTGCGATATGGTTATATTAAGCCCATGGTAACCGCACATGTGAAGCCGCACCAAAAATGGGAACTTAATACTTATATAATCAACAACAAAAGAAATGGGTGGTGAAAGTCAATGGTTGACAAAACATATTTGAACCAAGCACTGATTTTGAGTTCCCAAAACAGAGTAGTAATTTCAGACAAGCCACCAATCTATTTCAATGACAATGAGAGATACTCGCTTTGTGAAGGAAATAAATGTTACTACCTGGTTTCCTGTTTTTTTTGTTCTAGTAATTTCAGATGCCTGTGTCATTCCAATATACAAACGAAAATCAGTCTCCATCCTGATGCATTTGCCCATTGGAATAAAAAACATTGGCTGTGTGGAAGCTCAGATATGCATAGATATGCTACAATCATATTCGTTGCTGGCACAAATCCAGGAATTTGTTTGAGGTCCCTGAATAGCTTACCTATGCTTACTTGCTGCGGCACTCAAGTTGCTTATCTGAACTAAGATTCCAAGGATTTTCAAGGCATTTATGACTTACAAAATAACCATCAACATGCGTCTCACTCTACAAACCAAATGAGTTTTTGTTTTCTATGAGAAACGCATTCGCACAAGTGGCAGCACGTAAGTTGCAACACATAAGTGTCGAATGCTGCAACGCGAGTGCCCGAGCAGCTCAGACACTTGTCTATTTTAGCCTACCCCAACCACATGTTTCGTCGGGCAACGCCAAAAATTTGCCTGTGAAGCCCCAGGTTTTCCAATCCAAAAGTATTGAAAAGATCCTCCTTCTGTCACTATTCAGATCCTCAAACTATTCAAAATTACTAAATTGATATACCCTCTGGTTATGACTAACATAGACATGGTATAGATGGCCCTAATCGAAATAGATACGGTTTACCTCGCTATAAAATGGGTGGATCTTTCCATGGCTAGCCCTGTGAATGTCATAACCAGGTTGGGTAATAACCAGATTGCTGATGCGCACGGCCCCGTCCCAATCAGAGGGCTAGCCATGGAAAATCACCTACCCATTTTAGAGCGAGGTATGGCCCATCTATTTCGATTAGGCTCATCTATACCATGGCTATCTATATACTATATTACATTGATATTCACCATAGTATATAGACTATGGATATACTATTGATATTACATTGATATTCACCAAGTGAATATTCACCATAGTAATATTGATATTCTATATACTATACTATATTCACTTCAAATCACCAGTTTTGCCCAGCGGCACATTGCACAGGGGAGCAGCTGGGAAGATCTCCCTGAAAACTGCCATCGATGCTGCAGCGAAGTCTGCTGAGACCTGGTCAAAAAAGGTGACGACGCCATTGTGACGAAAAACGTGGATGACCGGCACTTGGGGTGAAAACAAGGGGCCAATAAAGAAACAACATAAACATATAGAAAGAATGTGATTTCATGGGATCTAATGGGAATATGGTGGGATATGTATATAATTAATTGTAATATATACATATCAAATTTCGTCTACTTTGGCGATGCCGTAGTTGGGCTGAGTTAAGCACCGCTGGAACTGCAGCCGCAAAGTCTCCGCATCTGTGATTTATCATGGTTTTTTCAGGACGGGTGTGGAGAATCTTCGCAAACGTCTACGGTATTTTGACCTACATGTTTGAGCCTTTTTTTGGTGGCTGATACGGCTGCCCTTGACTACCCAAGCTGTGAAAACCCTACAAATTCCAGTGTCACCGGGACCCGGTAAACTACAGCGGCTGTCAGGATCTGCGTTAAAAAATTGGTGGCTGTCAGGATCCTAAAGCAGGGAAGAAAGAGACCGAGCTCTTTTTTTTGGGAGTACTTCTTAATATGTGTTTAATGTACTTATTCAATAATGGTTAATGATGATGGTTTTTATATGGTTAATGATGGTTAATGTATGTATATAATTGTATATATATACAGTATATATACGGTTGGTGGTAAAACAACCCCTCTGAAAAGTATGAGTCACTTGGGATGATGAGACATTCCCAATATATAGAAAAATATACCAGTCATGTTCCAAAGCACCAAGCCGTTAGGATGTCATGGACCATCCCCTTAGGACCCGACTGGGAATGTGCTTCTGTGGAAATGGAACAAGCGTATATCAACTTTCCAAGAAAACACACAAGTCAGCCATGTGGTTAAAACAATGGTTTAATAAGCCAGCCATGACTGGGAATAGTTATACCATACCACCTTTCTGCTATTAAAATGGTGATGACTGGGGGATGGTTTATGGCATGTTTTAACCACATTAAAGGGAATAACCGTCCATTGACCGGCTATTAAAATAGGTACTTAGGGTACTAGGTTTTGAGAAAAAGGCCATATGACTAGCTGGAAAAGTATGATATGTTGAAAATTATGTATTTAGACCCTCCGAAAAAGTGGCTAATATACGAAATATCTCCATATCGGACGTTTTTCCAATTTGAACAGGGCTACTTGGAGGTTTTTTGACCATGATTTAACCACATTCATCGAGACCATGATCTAAATCACTGGATTTTGAGGGATGATTTCCTAGCCATCCACGGCATCCATGGCATCCCCAATTCACCGAAAACTTCCTGTCGATGTCTAAACTCCATAGTTAGGCCATAGTTAGGGCCAAGAAAAACAACAACTTATTGATGATTGATGTCACTAGAAATTTGGGATTTATGGTGATTTAATGGTGATTTGATCTGGTTGGTGGTTGACCACAACCCCTCTGAAAAATGATGGAGTGAGTAACAGTTGGTTTGATCCCATGGAATTATATAGACATCCCATTACTAATGCTACATAGCCATCAGTAACTGGTTGGTGGTACACCTACCCCTCTGAAAAATGATGGACTTCGTCAGTTGGGATAATTTTCTTCCCAAGTGAATGGAAAGTCATATACCAGTCATGTTCCAAACCACCAACCAGTGGTGATCACCAGCTTTCTCTGTCGAACCTCCATCTAATTCATAGCCTTGGGCGCAATCCACCGTGCAACTCTTTCCCAACCTGGATCGTCCGATAAAACAACGAAGCAAACGGAAAAATGCGGGAAGTTTTCACCATGAAAACTTAGAGATTGTTCACAAAGGTGTGCATAAGGGTACCCTCTGGTAATTTGACATAGCTATTGAAAATGGCCATAGAAATAGTGGATTTACCCAGCTAGAAAATGGTGGATCTTTCCAGTTCGTTTTGTAAACGTTTACCAGGCCGGGTAAATCATGAAAAATGAATAAACATGATCCAAAATGGGAGTGAGGTTATGCCAAAAAAAATCGTCTGTTGCAAAAGGTATGTCGACGGCTGTACCGTATTTTAGCAGCCAAAAATGCTGGATTGAACCAACAAATACTGTACTGGGGATCGAACACATGGTTTAGCCAAAGGCAACCTGCTGCAAATGGGGGATATATGGGGATATCATACCATGAAAATCCATGAAATATGAAGCGTTCACCAGCGAACACACTGCGTTGATGTCTGCTCGTGCTGGGGAACAACGGGTAAAACTGCAACGGCCACGACACCTTCGCAGCACCCAGTGGATTCCCAAGCACTTTACATTAGCTGGTTGGTAGGAATTCCGGTCAACGTTCACAATTCCCACTTTCCACCAGCATGGATCCACAGCTTTGTCTGCATCGTCACTCCGAACATCACCTGGACTGCTGCGATCTTCCTGAGATTCTCCCGTTGCTACCGCGGTCGGCGGAACTTGGCAATTTGCTCAGCTTGTGCAGTGCCATCGAGCCTCCGAGGAGGCCACTGATGACAAACCAGTCTCTGTTGCCACAAGCCTGTAGAAGCCCGCTTTTTGATGACTCATCAGCCAGGGTTTTGAAAATGTTGGTCAATTAAACACATCAAATAACCTCAGCAGCTTTGAAAGTCACAGCAGTGACTTGACCCAAAAAATTTTGGAAACACCGGAAATACACCTAAAATTCTCCCAGTGATCCCTCAACAAATCATGGTCCCTTGGGGAACCAATCCCAGAACGGGGAAGGGTTTCATCCTATTTATCCCAGGTCTGGACTTTGGAACACCACTTTTTCCCATGGTGTAAAATGGACAAAAATCCCATGTGCCCCCGTAACGATACATGGGGGAGATCATTTACCCACTTTGAGACAATTCATACCGGTTTGCTGTGGGGATCTGTGGGAGATGGATGAAATGGCCCATTTGTAGATGATTTACCTTTTCAAAATGGTTATTGACTCATAGCTATAACAAATTGCCACGAGGATACAAGGTGTATAACACTGTTGGTTTCTTGCCATATCCCATCAATCATCTACTCAAAAACGGTTTGCTTCTACACCAAATGGTGGGGCTAAATCCCAATATCTAGATATCCATTTGCACTATAACATAATATATATATAATATTATATATATAGCCTTTCCCACTAAGTATCAAAACACGTTCCACCCCTGGAGGATCCTCCAACGAATGGAAAAAAACCACTGCTTCTGTGTGATAACCCAACAAATTCAGCCATTTTTCGTGGTGAATTCCAAAGGCGTCTCGGACGTGAACAAATTCTCCCATTTTGATGGTGAAAAATTCTCCGGTTCTTTTAGATCAACTTATGATTCCTATGATCCTCCTATGGTTGGATAAACTCCAACTGTTTGATGACATTTTCTGTTTTATTCGGTAGAAATTGGATCAACCATCATTATTTTTCAATAAGAAACCACTTTTGATTGGGCAAACCGGAGTTTTGCTTGGACAAAGCAAATTCCGGATGGCTTAAGCACAATTTTTGCCTGTTTTTACCACTATGTTTGCTGGCGAAACGATTTTTTCCGTTAAAACCCGACCCATTTTTCTCGCCGTTCGTCGCTGCTGCCACGCCACGTGATCCCCGTGCAGTCGTGCGCATAGCGCGCCGCCAACTGCGGTGGGCTGCAGGTCAGGGGCTCGCAGGTCCTCAGAAGTCAGGTTTCTCAGGTGGTTTTTGTACCGGTGATGCTGGGGACGTAATGTTAAAAAAATGGGATATGTCAGCCATTGGTACAATAAGGGAATATGTTAAGAAGTAAGGTTAATCAAAAATAGGTGAATGTAGGGATACAACATATACAAAAATTTATTGTTGTAATATTGATAACAATGGTTTAAACGGGATATAATATAGGGATATACTGAGAATGGGGGATTCAAGAATCAAAAATAAATATGTAATATGATGTAATCACATACAGTAATACAGGGATACATGAGGATTTAATAATCCCATCCCCGGTTTGGTTTCTGTTGGACATTTCCCGGAAAGCCGTTTTTTTCTGTTGGGTTTACACATGTTTGGGACCATCTAGGTCTAGGTGGTGTTTCAAGCACGAACCTGCAGCCGTCTCCCAAAAGAGGACCGGCAGAGGAAGCGATGGGCCATTGAGTTGTAACACCCGTAGATAGATAGAAAGAAAAGAACAGAGCAGTCACTGAAGACAGCTCCAACAACCAGCAAGGAGGTAGGTAGCCCCTGCCCCTGTCACTTTTCTACCTTCTTCATGTCTCCACCCTCTTCACTTCTCTGCTCCTCCCCACTCCTCTCTTCTCATTTCTCTTCATCTACTCTCTTCACCCCTCTAATCACTTCTCTGCTCTTCTCTCCTTTACTTCTGTCACTTCTCGACTCTTTTCTCTTCTCTACTTTTTTCTCTTCTCTACCGTCTTGATTCCTCTACTCTCTTTACTTTTCTGATCTCTTCTTCTCTACTTTTTCGCCACTAACCCCCCCAATTGAAATTTATCATCGAAACTTCGAATATATATATATATATAGGTATAGATATACAGATATATAGATAGATAAAGATATAGATATAGATATAGATACAGATATAGATATAGATATAGCTATAGATACAGATATAGATATTAGATACAGATATGAATATGTATATGTATGTATGTATATATATATGAATGAATATACATATATAATGTATGTGCATGTATAAATGCATGCATGCATGCATGTATGCATGTATATTTGTATGTATGCATGCATGTATATTTAAATGCATGTATGCAAATATACACACATATACAGGTATACATACATGTATATATATATGTGTGTGTGTGTTGAACAGAGAATTTGGGCTCTTAAATCTGATGAACACTCCTGAGCACTGATCAGCACCTTTTCACTCAGTCAGCTCGAAGGTAGCTGAAAGCACTAAAATGGCTGCAGCACATATACAAACA
>Ga0126342_10013581_pt1 | contig 14406 bp, 9 predicted proteins | sample Cyp1metagenome_FD_92528 | JGI IMG/M metagenome (GOLD analysis project Ga0126342, IMG submission 92528) | Coral microbial communities from Lord Howe Island, Old Settlement Bay, Australia - Cyphastrea 1 metagenome | ecosystem: Host-associated > Invertebrates > Cnidaria > Coral ...
ATCGGTACTGGTACACTGGTACACCCCAAGAGCCTGATAGGTTCAATTAGGCAGGTTGAAAAGTTTCACACTACAAGTATAAAGATTATCAAAGGGGCAAAAGCTTCTGACCTTTCCACATACAACATACGACAAGTGATATTGTAGTGACCCTGTAGTGTCTTGAGTGTGCAAGCAGTCATATTTGAAGCATGGTATATATTATCATATATCATACATGGCAACATGCCATGTCAATTATCATTGCTATGAAAGAGTTGGTCCATTGGTTATGTCAACTGATGGTTAACAGTTAAACAAAGTAGTTTAGTAAGTATATAGTATATAGTTTTAATATAGTATATAACATGTATACATACCAGGAGACATAGACATCCTGTGGGTACCTGTCCCAGGCCTGGTTTTCACATACATTTTCCAACATACATTTTGAGCTACTTGACATACATTTTTGCCCACAGGGGCTGTGGCTAGATTGGATTTCATAAATATAATGTTTAAGTCTATGTAGTTGCGGAAGTTTCCAGCTTCTGCCCGCAGAGCAATGTATATAGCTTCATTCAAGGCAAATCAAGCAGTAGGATAAACAAGGGGTGGGAAATGGTGGGAACCTGAAGTTTAATGGGACATGGAAGAAACCCTGGGATACAACACCTCCTTCAGAACCTACCTTGGCCACAAGATTTCTTTTCAGAAAAAACTCGAGAGGGTCCGCTGAGAAACTTTCTAGACTCCAATTCCTGAACCCGCCCCTCCTCCATAATTACTCAGCATAAGCTTACATCTCCACGTCTCTTGTTTTACATGCCTTGACAATTTACACACAATCTGTGAAAAATCATTGGGAGTGGCTGTACAAAGCATGACCATCAGAGCCTAGCTTCTGGTAGCTTGAGGGACCCGATATGGACCTAACAGGACCCAACCCTTCAGAAGGTAGATAAGGATAGATAACGAACATATAAGGCTTCCACAAGGGAATCGGAAGCCCTCCTATGGCACAAGGATCTGTATCCTCCTTGTTACGTACTGTCTTTGTTAGAAGCAAGCATGGCCCAATGGCAATGGAAAATCAGCCAGAGGATGTCCGTAATACTTTTTGGCGGACGCCCTGGCTCTTCAGAGTCTTCAAACGTCAGCTCTTCATGATCAGAATTCGCATTCAGCACAGTGACAGTTGAAACCGGTGATACACATCGATGCCATCCTCAAAGTAGATATTTTCCATTTATGGTAGATTTGTCCAGCCATTTTCCAGCCATTCATACTGGATTTTCATGGCTTTTCCAGCCATACCAGATTACCCAGTCCAAGGGATTCCAAGGGCCAGGCTGAACGCCGGCACCTGGGAGGTGAAGCAAGGATCAAACATAGTGGAAACCATATGGAAATCATATGTCTTACCGTTTGGCTATTTAACGTAGCTATGGAAAATCACCATTTTTGCTGGGTAAATCATGTAAATCATGATCCATCCTCTATAAATGGACCATTTTCCATAGCTATGTTAAATAGCCAGAGGGTAATATGTCTTATTCATACTTGGTCAACCGAACTTGGTTGAATTCGGGTTGTACTAACAAAGTAAGTTGGTTTGTATAGCTATAGGCGAATTGTTGGAGATGATGATGTGGTATATCTTTCTTGCGGGATGGTTCAGCATAAACCTGCAACCGGGGGACACCACATTGTAGGGATTATACATGCGGTAAGTCGTTGGTGATCTTTTTCATGCCAAACATCCCTTCCAGTAAGCCCAGTAAAATGCTCCATGTGGTTGGAGGGTTTTAGAAACTAAAATAGTAAACTGGTAGGTGCACGTAGCCCACTGCAAGGCTTACGTGGACTTCTTACATTGTTCGTGTGACCCTGGGAAACCACTAAAGATACAACCCTTTCTCAAACTTCCCAAGCCTGTTCCCTTGAACGGAAGAGAGCTCGTCTGGCTAAAGACATCTAAGGCTGCACAGCAACATCATGCTTGGATCAGCTGTCAGCACCTCCAGCTTAACAAAAAAAACGGACATGTGGGTGGCGAAAGCGAAGTTGAATCTGGCGTCTGGTTGAACCAATCATGGGCACGCCAAGGGGTCAATTTGACACTCCTCGGCAGGTTGTAGGCCTTTTGGAAACCATCATCGCGCTACGACCAAGTCGTGTGCTGTCCAAAGTGTGACCTGAACAGCTTCGGCTCCACAGCCTCTTGGTTGATCAGATTCACCTGCTTCCTGAACAAAACCAGTTCATGTGGATTCCTGATATGGCCATATGATCATATGGATCAACATTCTCATGTGCTAAAATCTTGCACCCCTTATGGTCGCAGTTACTATATGCTATAAAATTCTTTCATTGTAGAACTGGATGTTTACATCATGTTTTTTTGTTGGGTAAGCCACAGTTACTGCTGGCGTAAATCACCACACGTTTGTTGCGCGAGGTATTCTCTCAAAATGCTGCTTGCAAACCCATCAAGGGGCATGGCTAATCGTGGATCTCGCAAAATTTTATTGCTAACAGTTGACAATTGACAGCACTTCACTCACTATCATAAAATATACATATATACGTATAGATAAATCATGATAAAATCATATGTGTAATGAAAGTTTGCATCTTAATGTGGCTAACCAAATTTAACCAATACATACCAATACCACATTACCATAACCATCCTTGAATGGCAGGTTTTTTGTCAGGTTTACCTCGTTTATTCGGCTCAAATCCCACGAACCTGGGCCTGGAAGACAGCCATTTTCTCTCGAAAGAGGTAAATTGTCGAAGTAAAGGGCCATGGTTTTCATCGCCAACCTTCGACAGAAAAATAACTGCCTACCTCCGGTAAGAGTTCATGGCAATGGAAAATCCACCATTTCAAGATGATTTTCCGATGAAAACCTTCATATTAGCAATTGTCCATTGCCATGTTTAATCCCTCGAAAGTAATTCCATTGATAACCACTATGTGGAAAATCATTAATTAAGGATGGCCATTGCCATTGCTTTGCTGAGGTTACTGGGGGCTACCTGTCTTTGCTGAAACGCACGTCGCCGTACCACTGAGCTCTAGGACACACTTCGAAGCAGGGCCGTGAGGTGACGCGACTGTTCCGGCCTCACGGGAGGTGACGACGCAGGGATGAAGGCCGTGAGGTAAAATGATCGGTAATTAAGAAATGGACGTATATATAAGTAAAACATCCATCGATACATTGATGTTCTACAAAAGGAAAAGGACATCTTTCAGCCCGTGGCTTTCAAAGTGAATGCCCCTGCTAAAAAAAAGGCAGGATAGGTCAGTGAAACGGTGATAAAACTCTTCCCAGTGGAAGTTGGGAAACTCTTGGCAGATCCAACTGGCTCCCCATATCTCTGAAAACGTGCGTTTTTACCGCGATTTCCGACGCTTTTTTGGCTTTGGTGGGCCCCATTGAAAGGGAAGATGGACACCCCCACGCTCCGAACTGTGCGTCCCCAACGCCGCCAGCTGGTGGGAGGAGACCGCAAGGGATGTTGGTACTCCTGGCACCGAAGCAGGAGTACCCAAAAAAGGGGCCGGTGGGAAAACGTATCAAAAAACCACGGGACATGATTAAAAACTATGGCGCTAATACAACTTAGACAGATAGATAGATAGATAGATAGACAGACAGACAGACAGACAGATAGATACATTAGATTAGATTAAATTAGATTAGATTAGATTAAATTAGATCAGATTAGATTAGATTGATAGATAGATTAGATAGATTAGATAGATTAGATAGGATAGGATAGGATAGGATCGGATAGGATAGGATAGGATAGGATAGGTAGATAGATAGATAGACAGACAGACAGACAGACAGATAGATAGGTATATAGGTAGATAGATAGAAAGATAGGTAGGTGGGCAAATAGAAAGATAGGTAGGTAAGTAGGTAGGTAGGTAGATATATAAATTGGATTAGATTAGTAGATAGATGGATAAGATAGATAGATGTGTGGATTCGGGTGGAAACATAGATGGACACATGTATTCCAAATAGATACAGCTTAACTATTTGGAATATGATATAATATAAGCATAAACGATATAGATAGATGATTAGATGAATAGATAAACAAACATCCTCAGAGCCATTCAAAGTGCCACAGGCACGGTGGGTCCAAATCAAATATATGGTCGCTCATGGCATTGGCGAATAAAATGCGTTCTTTATTTTCTTTGGTTACGACCATGGAAGCTAAGTGGCTCTTCAGTAGTTAGCATAGCGGTCGGCGTCCTTTCAGCCCGTGCTCGCCACAGAAGAGAGGGCAGCCAGTGCTGTTTTGCGGCCTTCTTAGCTTCCTTTCCTTGTCGCGGACAATCAGCCGGAGAATGCTCCACCCTCAATGGAGGACGCAGCTGAAGTCTTGGCAGTTTCTGGTGACCACGTTGTAGCCAGAAGGGCCATGATTAAACCATCAATACCATCATGCTCCTCTTTCTGCATCTCCATCTGCAAGACCTGCAAAGTATATAGATGGAAGTTAAGTCTGATTGAATCCTTGCATCCAAAGGATCGGTTTGATCCGCACATCCGCTTGACAAGCGAGTCGGACTTTGCATCCAATCACATGGCCCACGGAGAAGGTGTCTGCTAGCAGCGCGACACAAGCGTGGAACTCCTTGGCCATCGCGTCGCAAACAAAAAACAGCGGGTCTGTGGCATCTTTTTTTTGCGTATGACTGGTACGGCCTCATCCGCTTTTTGTACACATGAACTCATCAAACTCTACCACTTCACCAGTCCATTGATCAATATATGGAGCTCTAATTCATGGTTTGTTGCTGAAACTCCCATGATTGATGATTAAGTTATATCAGGTCCTTTGCTGTTGAAGAAACCGTTCAACAAGGTTTCTCTAAGATATACCCTACCAATCACCAGGGTCTTGTCACTGCTGGAACATTGCTAGAACTCGAGTGCTGCATCGCTTTGGATTTTGAGAAATCCAACAGGAACCCTGCCACAGAAACTCCAGCTATTGCCCCTGAGTTGCCATTTTCATGTCGCTTAGATCTGATTGTTAACCTACCCTTCATCAAGGAATATCATATCCATCATTTGTTCAGCCTTATACCCCACCATCCACCATTTGGTAAATCTCCCAACTTTTGTGGCTTATGTCAGCTGTATCAATAAGATTTACCCCTGTTATTGACGGCTGACTGAACTCCCCATACTTTCGCGCTTCAACTCCCATGTGCAAACTCCAAACATCATCTCCTGTAGGGGCAGAGGAAATCCCCGACAATAGATTCAATAGAGGGTTCTAGCTGGAAAATCAGAGGAAAATATGGGAAACTATGGTAAATCAACTATCAATGGCGGATTTTCCAGCACGCCCAGCCGGCGATCTTCCCGAGCCTTACACAGGACCTTCTGTGCGATGCCAGCCGCAGCACGCTGGGTTTTTGTCTCCTGAAAACTAGGGAATGACCAGGGCTGTTACCAACTGTAACTCAACGTAAACACGGTCTTCCTGCAATGTGGCTTCGATTCCAAAAAGGAACACCAAAATGACCCAACACACTCGAAGCCACAGAGACATGGCAAAATTAATACTTTCACGCATATGCAAATCAATGCGAATCACCTAGTTCCCATATAGGACCCTTGCGATGCAGAGCGCTCCTGTTTAGGTTTGGAGCGGGCCTCAGTTGAGAACTGCTTGGACCATCGTCTGGTCATCAAAGATGGCTGGCTGGGAAACGCGCTATAAATCTACAACTGGTGATTTAAATCGAAAATCATCTAAAAAAATGAATAAATCATTGTACCACATTCACGTGATCACCATGTCGCCGGTTCCAGGGCAAGAGAATGACGCAGCTACACATTTGGTAAACAACAATGTGGTTATGCCTACCCGGCCTACCCTTTGGTGCGACACATCTGATCTATGACCCATCAATGCTAGAACTGCATACTTTGCCTGCAGCCAGGACCTGTCTGAACCACACAAAATTGGCATGAGAAATGAACAACTGTTCCCTTCCTTCTTGTTGCCTAGAGAACACCAACATAATTTGTATTGTCTGCAAAGTGTCTCAATCATAATTGAACAGTTTGAACTACCAACAAGGGCGAAGCATTCTTCCATGTTTTAAAGAGAATGCAGGATGTGGTAAACCATCAACCTTGTGAAACGACCCCCAATCCACATGTCTTTGCACATTAAATTTAACGATCAATGTTTGAATGTATTTCATGTGACTACCTGTAAGTGGGAACTACCGTGATGCATATCTAAAAACATTGTGTGTCTATATATATATATATATATTATATACCCTCTGGGAATTTGTTACATAGCTATTGAAAATGGCCATTTAGTGGGTTGATTTTCCAATTAAAAATGGTGGATCTTTCCATAGTTATGTGGCTGTTTACCAGAAGGTATCTCTCTCTCTCTCTCTCATGATTTGCCACCAACTTGTTCAGTGAAACATACCGGATTCCGACTGGAAGCCATGCCATTGATCCCTGGATCCCAATTGATCCCGCAAGAACGTTGTCAATGGGACAAAACCACACAAGGACCTCATCCATTTCTATTCTGGGGCCTATGCGCATGTGTATATATAATATATATATATATACAGTTATAAAATGTTATAAATGCTATCATTATTCTGGTTGGTTGGTTGGTTGGTTGGTTGGTTGGTTGCTTGCTTGCTTGCTTGGTTGGTTGGTTGGTTGGTTGGTTGGTTGGTTGGACGACTCACAGCAGTAGCCGTGGTCCACAGGCACAACCTCCACCAGCAGATCTCAGGGTCAGCTCCGGAAACGTCATTGCTGCCCTCCCCGCCAGCTTCTGGTGGCCTTCTAGGGCAGAAACAGGAACAATCAGAGAGGAACGATGCAAAACAAAAGAAGACCCCGCACAATCCCAAGAAAAAACCACTAACGAGTTAAAATCTCCAACCGTGACTGGGCACCAACCTTTAGCCAAGCACAAGTCAAGCAAGGCCGCACCCAAAACACCCACCGTCCGCAACCCGCTCGGTGGAAGAATCAACCCCCCCGCGAGGAAGCACCATTGGGACTATGCACCGCAATCACTGGTTACACCATGCCACTAGGCAAGGTAAGATTCCCAGCCTGCCCTCGGCCAACTCCTCCAAAAGGACCGGCTACTTTCCGAGGTAATGCTTGCAAACGGGAGCACACCAACAGCCCAAAGCAACAGCACATAACACCATTTAGAAAGAACTAGGATGCCAGCACCAGCAAGACCCAGAGTAGCCACACACTTCAGACTGGAGCGAGACAACCGGAATAAATATCTTCAACTCACCGTGTTTCGTCGGCACACACCCGTAAATTCCTCCAAAACAGCATATCGACCGACACACGCAAGCCCCCCAAATCTGAGAGAGCATGTCCATGACACGCAACTACGACTACGAGACACCACAGGCGAGCAAACGCCACCACCAACCAACCACGCCAAAACCAAAGGCGAACAAACGCCAGCCACCACCATGCCAGCAAACAAACGCTGACCTCACAACAAAGGCGAGAAAACGCCGACCACCAACCAACCCCACCAAAACCAAAGGCGAACAAACGCCAACCACCACCATGCCAGCGAACAAACGCTGGCCATACACCAAAGGCGAGCAAACGCCACCTAACCAACCACACCAAAACCAAAGGCGAACAAACGCCAACCACCAGCACGCCAGTGAACAGACGCTGGCCATGCACCAAAGGCGAGCAAACGCAGACGACCACCACCACCACCGCCGCCGCCGCCGCAGCCGCCGCCACCACGGCGACCACCACAACCTACACACAATTGAGGACAACTCAAGAACAAGAACAAGAACAAGAACAAGAACAACAACAACAACAACAACACCAAGAACAAGAACAAGAACGAGGTCAGGTGGGCCGACCAAGCCAAGCACAAGGGAAGGCCAAACACCAGGCAAGGGAAGCACGAAGGACACCAGAGAACACAGACAGGAAAAGAAAAAGAAGACAACGAAGAAGAGGAAGAAAAGGAAAAAGGAAGAGAAGAAAAAAAAGAAGAAGAAAAAGAAGAAGAAGACAAATATAAAAAAAGAAGAAGAAAACAAAGAAAGAAGAAGAAGAAGAGGAAGAAAAAATAAGAAAACAAAGAAAAAAAAGAAAAAGAAGAAGAAGAAGAAGGCCCAAAACGCAAGACGCAACACCAACCATAAGCAGAAGCCGCAGAGGGCCATTGGGCAAATGGCAACCGCAGCCATCAAAAGGAAGAGAAAGCAGAAGCCCCAGAGCGCCAAAAGACAAACGCCACAAGACAAACACCAGCGCAACCACCCAATGGCCCAAGGGAAGAAGACGAACACCCCAGGGGGGCAGAAGCCCCAGAGCTCCAAAAGACAACCATCAACCACAACCACCGAAAGAAAGAAAAACACCCCAGCATGCAGAAGCCCCTGGGCATCAAAAGACAAACGCCAACAGCAGTGACCAGCAGACAGACTCCAACCACAACCAGCGGCAAACACAAACCGCCGTGGACAAAAACCTAAAAGCGCGAAACGCAAAAACAACACGCGGGAAGCCAAAAGCAATCAAATGCTCGGCAGAACACGGAGGTTGGATCTGGAACGGGTTGATCCTCAGGTACTGCGACCAGCTTTGTGCAACAGGCCAACACAGTGACAATCAGGAAACTGCAAAGTGAATAATTGGCTTCAGCAGGTTCAAAACATAATCTCAATGTGGATTTAGGTCACCAGGAACAAATTCGAATATACAACAAGGGGTTACCAATAAGGTTCCCAGAAGGCTTATCAATCAAAATCGACAATTTTACCAATTTATAAGACCATACCATAGCCAGCCTTAGATACCCACCCATTAATCACTCAAAGTGAATCATTTCACTCACTAACCTACCAAACCATCCGTGTCGAAACTGAACTCTCTTGAAACCTCGTCTCTGGGGAGTGCTGAGGGGGCAGTTGGGAAGGTGGACCCTGACTAAGAAGGTGGCAGCAATAACACCAAACGAAAGGAATGGCACAACCGCTATCTTTGCAGCTTGGACTCTTGAACATGGATAAGTGTGCTCACCCAGGTCTCTGCATCGGTGAGCAAAATGACATACGCATCCTCTGCGTCTTGCTGCACAGCTGAGCAGTTTGACACCAGATCGTCCTCCGTGGGAACGGTAGTCGATTGCCCTGGCTGATCGGAATCGTCGTCCGCAATCACTGCCTCGGCAGGAATGACCTCCTTGCACCACTGCAGCATCTCCCGTTGAAGATCTGCATCCATGAGCTTCCACAGCGGCAGCAATGTTCCCTTGCACCACTGCAGCATCTCCCGTTGAAGATCTGCATCCATGAGCTTCCACAGCTATCATTATTCATATTATTGTTCATATGATTAATCAAATTATAATTGAGAATAATATTGAGATATACTACACAACTAACCCAAAAACAAACTCAATCATTTTGATTGAACGCTAGATCTCAATCTCAACCCATTTCTGTGGTCTGGTAAATCACCTCAAGTTGGTGTGGATACCACACTGGACAATCTTCCCATAAGAACCACACCCCCAAATTGAATTTGTACCGCACCCAAACATCATAGAGGCTGAATCGTACTAGATTTGAGGGTTTTGGTTCGATACTGAATGTTATGCATTAACCCTGGGTTTTAAGGGCTTCATCATGACATATTTATTTTTAATCATACCCATGTTAAGCCAAACATATGATCGATTAGCTACTGTATATTGTTGTTTGTTTCACGTTTCAGTTTGACATGTCAAATGGTTGATGAGGTAAAAATCTGGATAATATATATTTCTAGGCAAAACAACTCATGTACTCCCCTTGTGGCTATCCTTTATCGATAACGGCTTGGAGCAGGTCCCGCCATGGCACGGTGATGGGAACGCTTCGCGGTCGCGCCTGAATCGCCAGGTCGATCAAATGAGGAGAAAACCCATGGGGAAATCACAAAATCATGAGATTATAACTGGACTATAATGATATATAATAATATAAAACCAACTAGTTAGGATCAATGATCTGAAAGCGGCTTGTGAATCACTAACGTCTATCTATCTATCTACCTACCTACCTATCTATCTATCTATTTATCTATCTATCTATCTATCTATCTATCTATACCCTCCGATAATTTGTTACAGTTTGCTATGCTAAGCCTTTAGCCATGGCCCATACAAACCAATAACAAAAAATATGCAAAATGATGATTTACCGATTTACAGCTCTTCAACACTGTGATTTCATGTTATTTTGCAATTTGCACACCGTTAAATAACTTGAGGGTCCCTTGCGTTGTAACCCACTTGCTGATCATTTGCCAGGAGCATGTTTTTTTTTTTGTCATGGGGTACTGTACCCCATTAGCTGGATGCTTTCATGGAAAATCCCTGACACAAATGGATGATAACTAGGGGTATATAACCCCATTTTAGGAACCCCCCTATATGATCCCATGTGTCACCTTGTTTTTCTATGTTTTTGCTTTGGGGGGAAGAATGTCAAGTTCCAGTAGCACGAGAAACACAGGAAAGGCTGCTTGGACCTGCCTGGTTTTCAGCTTGCCGACTGCCTAAAAGCGACCAGTATCATAGTTTCAATTACCATCCAGTCATCAAACATGGCCTGCTGGAAATTCCCTTTCTAAAAACAGATCGTTGTCCATTAAAACCTCCATTTAGGGATTTCCCATTGCTACATCTGAAAAAAAAATACCAGATGGTACTTGATCTGGGTGGGCAGTATATTCCTTTCAACTTAAGCCAGCCAGAATCCAATATCATTCAAACGATTTCCCCTATGGCTTTCATTCCCAATTCAATGTGCTGCCACCCATGTTGATAAGTTGCTTATCAAAACATCCAACTTGATAAGTGTGTCCTCTGTAAACCCTAGCCACGCTACACACATATTTATATATATATATACACATACATACAGTATGTGTATATATATATATCAACCAAACAACCAGTCATAAATCAAATCTCCTCAACCATGTATCATAAATCAGCTATTCTCAACTATAATATATATATATATATATTCACACCATATGTGTGTTGGTTGAATCCCACTTATATATATATACCCCATGAAATCCACTGTTGGTAAATCTTTGTCCCATAAAACATCCCTATATAATAATCACCAATAAGCCAGATATTATAATCCCTATCTAATATATCATAATTATTATCACCAATAAGCCAGGTAATAGGGAAATCTAGGTTGGTAAATAATCATTATTGGTGATAATCCTTATTGGAAAGGATTGTTATAGAACATTATCACCAACATATATCAGATATGTATTATCATACGGTAATAGATATATGTTGGTGAAATCCTGTCGTTTCATCCCCGCCCTGATCCGAAACAAAAACCAAGCCGCAGCTTTCGCCAGCTCGCGACGCTGCCGGGCCGCAAGCACCTGCGCGTCACGTGCCACGTGGGGCTGGGGATGGGTCAAGTGATCTATCCACGGATTATAGGACATAGTTTCTGGAATATTGTATATATGGTTTTGAAGCGGGGGTTAATTGGGGTTTAAAGGTATTCAATGGAATTTCGATAAGATTTACAGAGATTTAATAAGCCGAGGAGGACATCTGGGAGCCATGAGAAACACCAACCTCGGTGACATCTTAGAAGAACTGCTAAGACCAAGAACGCGTCAATCCGTTTTGGGAGCCCTATGCCCAGAACCCCAATAAATGGCAATCTTCATGAAGAATATCGCAGACCACCGAGTTGTTGAGGTTTTTTTTGGGCAAAACACGTTCGAGCCTCACATTTGGATTTAACTAACCACAAACCATAATTTCTCCATGGCTAGCTATATAGTGGATACAGCACATAAATATGTTGTAACCTGCGGGGCAAACATTGCAGCAAATTGCAATCTTTATGGTGAAACATGAGGTGTTACTGCATTCTTTTGTGAACGCAGTTATATAGGGAACAGATTGCGACAAACTTTCCCGACAACGATTCGTTGCACCTCCAAATGCTGACAGCGAGCCAGCAGGCCCTCGATTAATGCGTCCTAGGGGCGCGGGCGACTGGGCTCCCAAATGAACTTCAGACCGTTTGTTTGGTTCATTCACTATTTGTTTGCTTCTTGGAAGCCCAAATACCATTGGATACCCAAACAATCAGTCTGCAAATCAAAGAGAAGCAACCAAGGAAGTGTGACCCATACTGCTTGATCTTTACCAATGACAGAACTTTATTTAATAAGGAAAATACGATCTGAACAACAACCCAGGGATTTCAGGAAAAACATTTTATATTTTGAGCAACACATTTAAAACACAAAAAAAACATGGGATTCCACCGCAAAATCTCCAGATATCGCCAGCAATGTTTGCAGGGTCTCAGCCTGATTGTAAGACCTACCATTTATCATGGACTATGGTTCACTCATCGTTCAGCGCCTACTTTAGCATTTCGCAGTGGATAGACTCTAAACTCCTGCAGGCCATATCTCCACTCTGCTTGATAACTTTAATCAGCAAGGTTCACCCATCATGTCTGGGGTAGGTCCTAAACTCATGTGGTGAATTTATGTGAATTTCCTATTTGTTTGCAGGCTGACTTCCATGTTGATTGATGTTTGATCCCTCACCAAAAAAAACAAAACATGCTGAAACAGGCTCAATAATCACCGAACAAGCCCTAAACAACCACCATAAACCACAAAAACTCCAACGTCATGTACCCAACGCACATGCCCAGGGATCTCCGCTCCTGCGCTGCAATCACCGACAAGGCCTCAGAAAAATCACCAAAGCCCACAGGTAGTCGGGGGTGCAGTTGGGGTGACTTTCCTGAGGTAAAAAAGGAGATCCCCAAAAATTCAATGGGAATTTCAGGATCTTAAAATGGAGGTACTGTACCATATAAGGCCTTATATATGGTAGGTACCTCCAATCTAGGATCCTGAAATGGCCATTGAAAAATATAGAAATTGGTCAAATCCCATTGAAATACTGATAAATTACTTAGACATACGTAGACCATTTGTAGATTTTGGGGACCCACCAGCAGTTTACCGAACACAAAATACACCAGGATCAGCCCCTCAGCTGGGCTGCACACATTGGCGTCCTGCAGTATCAACATTTGGCGGTTTCCATAGCTGGATGGAAACAAAAATGGAGAACTGGGCGTAGCCCCATTTTAGGAAACATCCATTTCAGTAAAAAATCATAAGGAGCTGCTTGAGTTCATCCAGGGTCAAGTTTTCAAAGGGCTTTGGGGCTTTGGTGTTGGGATGCTACCCTGTAATATGACAAAGTTGGTGGAGTGTCTTCCAGCCCCAACATACTTGTCAACTGGGGTCCTCCTCCTGAACCTGCAGTTTGTATGTGCGTAACATCGTGGTCCTCCATGTTTTGATGGCTTACTTAACTTACTTGTCTAGATGACTAAGAATCTTGGACGACCAAAAACATTCTATGACCAGTCCGTTGCGAAACAAAGTGGTCCCCCCTTAATTTAGCTAAATTGCGACTCAAACTATTGTAGCACTTATACTGGCGCTTCTGGACCTTTGTGTTTGATATATATATGTATATATATACATATAGTTATGAATTAATAAATCCGACTATAAAATACGATAATGTGATATCTAACCCATAACGTGGCCCTATAACTTCAACCATCTTCATGTGGTATGTTTACAGGTCCTTCAAGCGAGCCTGGCTCACAGACCTGACACGGATGAGGAACGAAGCAACTCACGGTTCTGATTTGGTTGAAACATAGGAAACATAAGAGGATTTAAATAAGGAAAATGATGGAAAATGGGAATCGAATAGGAATCATATAAGGTATAAGCCCTTTTATGTTACGAATCCCAACATTTCGGTAACCATATATCAGAAATATCAGGGCGAGGCCCCCGTTTACGATAGATAAGTTGACGCATATAATTTAAGGTTACCTGTTTGGCTGATTAGGGGAAAAACTATTATATGAAACTATCTAAATCATCCATTTATATGATATACTAAAAAGGTACACGGCATGAAGCTAATATTCAACTTTGGTTGGAATTTCAATGATCCAAGCATGCACTCCCCCATGCATACACAAGTATATATAAATAATTTACATATATATATATATATATTATAGATAGAAAGAAAGATAGATAGATAGATAGATCGATCGATCTATAGATTATAGTTTAGATTTAGATTGATTAGATAGATCGATAGATAGACAGATAGATAATCCCTTCCTCCTAATACTAAACGTCCCCCTAATACTAAAAACAGGCATCCATCTCCAATTTCCGAAAATTTCAGTTTGGCCAATTTGACTTTTAATTGATCCCCTTTAAAAAA